>OIFE01000005.1_pt1 | contig 296260 bp, 269 predicted proteins | sample 1581921 | NCBI WGS metagenome assembly OIFE01 (sample SAMN04414075, study PRJEB24778) | human gut metagenome | material: faecal | host: Homo sapiens | reverse complement strand
GATCCTCCGTATTACCGCGGCTGCTGGCACGGAGTTAGCCGATCCTTATTCATAAAGTACATGCAAACGGGTATGCATACCCGACTTTATTCCTTTATAAAAGAAGTTTACAACCCATAGGGCAGTCATCCTTCACGCTACTTGGCTGGTTCAGGCCATCGCCCATTGACCAATATTCCTCACTGCTGCCTCCCGTAGGAGTTTGGACCGTGTCTCAGTTCCAATGTGGGGGACCTTCCTCTCAGAACCCCTATCCATCGAAGGCTTGGTGGGCCGTTACCCCGCCAACAACCTAATGGAACGCATCCCCATCGATGACCGAAATTCTTTAATAGTTCCACCATGCGGAAGAACTATGCCATCGGGTATTAATCTTTCTTTCGAAAGGCTATCCCCGAGTCATCGGCAGGTTGGATACGTGTTACTCACCCGTGCGCCGGTCGCCATCAAACTTAGCAAGCTAAGTTCATGCTGCCCCTCGACTTGCATGTGTTAAGCCTGTAGCTAGCGTTCATCCTGAGCCAGGATCAAACTCTTCATTGTAAAAGTATCTTGACTGCGCAAATTAAAAATTAAAGTGCGGCAGCTTAATTATCTGTCCAGGACGCTCGAATTCAAAAAGTCTATCTTTACCTATCTATATAGAATAAGTATTGACGGTTCTTTTGTTTTACCCAGGTACGACGCGCCTTAATCATTAGTTTCCAATTATTAATTTGCGAAGCACCTGCTCTTGTACTACTTGTATTGTTTATGTAAATCTGTTCAAAGATCGCTCGTTTCACGATTGCTGTTCTTTTCAGAAAGCGGATGCAAAGGTAAGAACTTTAAAGCATATCTTCCAAATATTTTCGGAAGTTTTTTTTATTTTTTCTCTTTTCTGTATTTTCAAATCCTTTAAACAAGGATAAGAAAAGCAAAACAAGAAAAGTTCTTTTTCTTTGCGAGTCGGACTGCAAAAATAAGGAGAATTATTAATAAGTTCCAAATGTTTTTCGAAAAATATTTTTATCTCTTTTTATTTCTCTGTGTCACCTTCCACACTTCTGTTTCAGTATTTCAATCTTACCACTTTCCTTCTCTTGGAAAGCGGGTGCAAAGGTATAGGATTTAACAATACAAGCCAAACATATCTATCATTTTTTTTAATAAAAATGAAACTTTTTTGTAACTTACTGATTCATAAATGCATTTCGCATGAACAATTTTGAAGAAAGGAAAAAGAGAGAAAATAACTATACATTATATATATACGTGCGCGCGAAGAGCACGAAGAAAGAGAATAAAAACATTTTATAAGCATGCCGGATTGGGTGGTGGCGGTTCTGTCAGTATAGTCGCCGCATCAAAGCAGGGACATTGTTTCACCCACTCTTCCGGCTCTATCTCCCCGTTATGGTTCAGGTCGGGGCTCAGGTCGCGGTGACCGCAAAGCCGGGAACCGGGATAATCCTTCAGCAGCAGCAACACAAGCACACGCAGGGAGTGCTTTTGAAAAAGGGTGCGTGTATCGGCAGGGCGACCGCACTCGTCAAGACCGCCTTCGTAGCAGACACCGATGCTACCTGCATTCCAACCCCGGACATGGGCACCAGGCAGGGACAAGGGACGCAGGGACTTGATGTCACCGTTCTTGCGGATATAAAAATGATAACCTGCGCCGGAGAAGCCCCGGCGCAGGTGGTCTGTCGTCAAGTCGTGCTCCGTATAGCAGCGGTCGCAGCGGGTGGCGGAACAATGGACGACGATAAGATTGATGAATCTCATGAGAATTAAAAATTAGAAATTAAAAATTAAAAGTGAAGGAAACCCGCTACACTGTCATGGCATGGGCGCTCAGGGCACCAATAAGCGCGGAGGCTACAGCGATTATCACTTTCAGAATCTTATCCCAAACAGATGATTTTGTACTCATAAAATTAAGGATTAATGGTTAAGAATTAATGGTTAAGGATTAGTGATTAAGGATTAAGGGCTAATGATTAATGGTTAATCATTAGGGATTGATTAGCGATAAGCGATTTGCTTGTGTTCATTAACCATTAATCACTAACCCTTAATCATTCCTTCTTTATCCCAGCGGATTTTCGCCCTGGTCGCCGTCGTCGCCGGAGCCGCCTCCGGAACCACCGCCTTGATTGCCGCCGCCGGAGCCGCCCTCCTCGGGCTTGTCGAGCACAAAGCCCACATTCGCCGGGCTGCGGGTCACGGCGGTACTGCCGTTCACCAGCTTCAGCTCCTTGTCGGGGATAAAGCGGATATTCACCTTCGAGATATTGCGCACCGTACATTTGTCCGAGGCCTCCATGCCGGGACAGCGGAACGTCATGTGGAAAGTGCCCAGCTGGTTCAGCTTCACCTTGTCGCCGTTGGCAAGGTTGCCTTGAATCTCCTCCACCAGGGCTTCGATGACGTGCTTCACGTCGCCCTTCGTCATGGCACAGTTTTTCTGAATGGAGGCGGCAAGGACATCGATGTCCACGGTGCCGCAGGTCTTGGGTTTCTGACGGAGATAGTACAACATGGGCGAAGCCGGGTTGCTTACGATTTTACGGCGCTGGAAGCGCTCTACAATTACATCCATAAATTTGAAAAGTTAAGGTTTAAGTTAAGAAAAATGAGTTATAAGAGAGAAGTGGGTAAGGGAAGGGATAGGGCGCCCGAATCAATGATTATTCCTTTTCTTAAGCACATTACAAAGATACAACATTAAGAAGCGGAAGTCAAGTGTTTTGCCATTTTTTTTACTACAAAAAACACGGAGACACAGAGTTTTTCAAGCAATAAGAAAAATCTCCGTGTCTTTGTGTCTCTGTATTCTATAAATTTCCATCCATCACTTTGCATTCCTCGTCAGCCACTCCAATGGTGGTATGTAGTCCACCAGTTTTGTCATGCTTTGGTTATGATGGAAATAGACTTCACCGGTTTTGCCATTACGGTGCTTGGCTATGATGACGATACCCAGGCCATCGGTGGGATAAGTACTCTTCTTATCGACGGTCTTGCCGTAGAGGGCAGGGCGGCAAAGCAGCATTACCATATCCGCATCCTGCTCTATGGCGCCGCTCTCGCGCAGGTTGCTCAGGGTGGGGCGATGGTCTATGCTACCGTCGCTCGCCCGGTTCAGCTGGCTCAGCAGCAGTACGGGGATATCCAGCTCCTTGGCCAGCAGCTTTGCCTTGCGGCTTGCCTGCGCCACTTCCTGCTCGCGGTTACGGTTTTTCTGGTCACTCCTCATGTCACATAGTTGCAGATAGTCCACAATCACCATGTCACAGCGATTCTTGCTCTTCAGCAGGCGGGCGGAAGAACGCACGCGGTCCATGCTCGTCATCGGATGGTCGTCTATCAGTATGGGCAACCGCGACAACTCGGCAGACGCCTCATGCACCTGCCTCACCTCGCCAGGTGTGAGCTGGCCGCTACGCAGGTGTTGCGGGTCTACCCCCTCCGTAGCTGCAAGCAGCCAGCGGTCGCCCAGGCGCTCGCCTTGCATTTCGAGGCTGAAGACTACCACATGACGCCCCGCCATGGCAGCGGCACGGGCCAGGTGGAGGGCAAAGGCCGTCTTCCCCACCGACGGACGGGCAGCAAGGATGTTCAAGTCGCCGCGCTGCCAGCCCGCCGTAACCTGGTCCAGAGCGTCAAAACCCGTAGGGATACCCGTAATGCCGTTGCATCCGTGCTCCATACGCTGCTCCACCTCGGCCAGCGTGTCGTCCATCAGCCGGTCTATGGAGCGAAGGTGGTCGGCTACGCCGCTCTCGTCCTCCAGCCCCTCCAGCAGTCGATGGGCTTCCACCAGGATGTCGTCAATATCCATCGACTCGTCGGCACTGAACGCCAGCAGTTGCTGGAATCCCGTACGCATGATACGCCGCGTGTGCAATTGCCTAAGGATGAGCGCATGATACTCCAGATGAGCACTGGAGCTGACCTTCGAGCTGATGCGTAACAGTTCGTAAGGCCCGCCCACGGCATCGAGTTTGCCACGGGCTGCCAGTTCGTTCTTCAGCGTGATGGTATCTATGGACTTCGCGCTGCGATACATCGATTGCAGGGCGGCAAAAATTTCCAGATTCTTCTCCTCGTAGAACATCTCGGGACGAAGTTTGTCCACCACCAGAGGCATGGCAGCGCGCTCTATCATGCAGGCACCGATGACAGCTTCTTCGAGGTCACTGTCGTGGGAAAAAGTAGTTTCAGTCATCATATTCATTTTCAAAAGATTTGTCCGCCAGATAGGTGGCGGCTTGTTTACAATATTTTTGGTTGTTCAGATGGTCGTAATATTCGTCGATGTTGTCCAGTGCCCGCTGTTTCTCGCCTGCCGTCAATTTTTTCCATTCGCGACGGGCCCGGCCGATGTTTACCTTGGGATGCTCGGTGATGTCATGAAACTTTTCCCAGAAGATGCAGAAGTCCTCTCCCACCCCAGCCACCGGCGCTGCCTTCTTCTTCCGCGGGGCTGCTTTAGGACGGGCATTGCCAGTAAGGAAATCATAATCGGGGATACGGATGTGCATCACGTAGGGGTTGGCCACCCGCTCCACGATGCCGGCGTCGAACATCTTGTTGAAGAAGTAGCGCGTACGGTTGCGGGGCCACCCCAATATCTCCATCCAGCGGGCCAGGGAAAGTACGGACTCGCCACGTACACAGTCGAAAAGGTGTCCCCTGACGTTGCAGGTCACCGTGCTGTAGTTGACGTGTGTCAGCACAAAGACAAAGGCTTCGAAGGCATCGGCGGCTTTCTCTCCGGTTTTCATATTCATTTGTTCCTCAAACAAGGCTTTGGGGAAGAGGAGATAGCCTTTCTTCAGCATCTCCGTTGTCATGGGTCTCATTTCTTTTTCCATTTTTGTCTATTCTTAATTCGATAATGCGACAAAGGTAAGGGACCAGCCAGGGGGATACAAATAAGCAGTTAGAATCGGCTAAAAATTAATGAAATACATAAGGTGGCGAGAGAGGGGTTCACCTCATCCTCCACCACCCTATATAATAATATACTAAAATAATCAGAATGTATTAGAAATACATTCTCTATTTCGCATATTTTTTAGAGACCAGAAGATACGGATTTTTCACGGTCATATCCTTCACGTGGTCGGGCATCCCCCAGTAGCTCAGGAGGATGCCTATCTGTACGGGGGTGAGGTGGGCAGTCCTGGCGGTATAGCCCTGGTCCGTCAGATCCTTCAGCAGGCAAGCGTGTTCCGCAATGGAACGGCGCAGGGCCTTTACGGCCGAGCAGGCATACGCGTAGTTTGGGTAATAGGCCACTGCCACATCTGCAATGCGATGGCATCCCTCGAGCAGCCATTCAAAACTTTGTTCTTTTATCATTTTGCATATATTTATTAATAAAACATGTTGCAAAGTTAGAATGGGAGGGAAAACTGGGAAAGTTCGAGTGGCAATAAGAAAACTTGCTCAAGAAAAATGAATGTGTCAAAACGGTTGATGACACACCCTCACTGTCTTATTGATAAAAGCAACACTTTCATACTATAATAGTAAAGCACACATTTTGTGTATTTCATGCAACTTATCGGTCAGCGATTTTTTTTAAGAGAGACAGCCATATTATATCTCGCCTGCCTATTAACGAGGAGTTCCGCACTAATCCCTAAGGCTGCTTCTACCATAAGAGCGAAGTCACTGGTTACATCTCCCTCTCCCTCTTGAAGTACCCCAGCACCGTGGCCGGTGTAAGACAGCAGCGTTCCACGCTTTTCAGGCGGCTCTGAAAAGTATATCGGGAGCATAGCACAAGGCAGAACCAAGTATAGTTCAAGCTACGGTGCAAGCGGTGCTGAAGGTGGTCGAAAAAACGGGAAACACGGGCAAAGAAGCTAGCGATACGCTCGCGGGGAACAAAACGGGAAGGCTGTGCGGCAGCATTACGGGAGCGCTTGGCGGTACGTTCCATCTGTGCAAGGGTATACTCCAGTTGCTCGATGTCATTGCGGGTGTTCTCCATGGTTTGTTCCAATTTCTCGCGTCGTGCCTGCTGCTTGGTATATCGTTCTTTTCTGTCAGCGATTCGATTTTTGAGGTCTTCTGCGGTGAGGTTTATTCCTTTGTTCTGGATTGATTTCATTATAAACGTCTGTTTTATAGTTGTTTGTCTGTATATAAGTTCACGAAAACACATCATCCGTCTGCACCGAATGCATAATGCATAAAGGGCAAACGGATGATATATCAGGAGCAAATGTACGATGAATATTGCAGATAAAGTTCTTAATGACCATTAAGTCTTGTTATAAAACATGATATTATCTACTGCAAATTTGGAGATTATCAGAAAACACGTACCTTTGCAATGTGTTTTTCATAGTATTAGATTTAAGGTTAACAAAAGATTGGCTGTCTGGGATAGATAGCCTTTTTTTATGCCCGCACCATTCGATTCATCCAATTAGTATCAATTCACTTTATACAACTTTTTAACCCACCAAAAGTGTTTTTAAACCCCAAAAGTTGTAGATTATAAATACTATGTTTATATTTGCAACATGAAAAAAGCGCTCGAGAAAATGTAGTATCTACAACTCGTCTGTGAAGTGGGTGGCGGTTGTGATATAGACAGCGTTCATAAGACAAACAAGCAAGCAATCTACAACAATAAAAATATGAAAGTTAGACTTATGACGAAAGTTAGTGCTGCAACCCTCATTTCAGCAATTGCCTGCAGCATATTCACGGGATGTACCGAAAAAGACCTATACAATCCCGAACGTGGAAAAACAGAACTAAAGCCGGAGAGCGAATACTTTGACTTTGCAACAACAGCCCAGGTAGCTTTTGACGTGAATTATGGAAAAATCGCAGGAGGCGCATTAATAGAGGTGTTTACAGAAGACCCCATCACCTATCAGACAAACAACCTCTACTCCATCAACGGCGAAGCGGTTTTTAAAATCTTTGCAGATGCAGACGGACGCTTCACCGGCAACGTAGAACTGCCCAAAGCGACAGAAAAGGTATATATCATCTCACAAAGCTGGGGAGCCCCCATGTATGTGGAAGCGGATGTGGAAAACGGCAAAGTGGTGGTAGATATGACCGAAAATAATGCCAACACCCGCTCAACTGCCATGACACGTGCAAAATCCAACCTGACTATCGACCTAAAGGATAGGAAGGAACGGGTATACTCCATCGTTGGATGGGGACAATCTCACGGTGAGATTATTGATAATAATGACATTGTAACTACGGGAAATTTCAATGACGGAACTTTAAAGCAGTTACAACACACACTGTGGAAAGGTTATGACAGCAAACCCAGCAATCTGGACAACAGAGCTTTGGTGAGCGATACAAAGCATGTGAACACCACCATTGCCCAAGCATATATCAACAACCAGGGACAACACGTAACGATTACCGATGCAGAACTGTATCTGACCTTCCTGACCGAACGTGCCGGTTACCTGACTTCCATCGGCTATTATTACTACAAGACCAATGAAATTCCCAACAGCCCTGACAAGGTAGACAAATTCATTATCATTCCCAATGCATCCATTGCAGGAGACGACCCGTATACCGGATGGTCTGGAAGTGGTAACAAATATTCCCGATATGACGCTCCCATACAGAAGAATACAAAAATACAACTTCTGTATCAGGACGAAAACGGTAATGTCTCCACCAAATTCCCGGCAGGATATACCATAGGATATTTCATCATCCCCAATGGATATACCCCCAATAAAGGTATCGACTACTCTATAAATTATATATATTCCAATAAAGAATGGAACAAGATATATGCAGGCCAACAAGCTCGCTTTATCTCCCTCTCCACCAGCAACGGCACGGTAGTCTACGGAGTAGAAGATGGCGATGATACCAGCTACGAAGACATACTGTTCTGTATCGATGCCAACCCCAATGAAGCCATTCAAGACCCGGACCGTCCGGTCATAGACCCGGAAGAGCCTACGGTGACGAGCTCCGAAACAACCTACCGCACGTATGCCTACGAAGACATCTGGCCCAATGGCGGTGACTATGACTTGAACGACGTGATTATCGAACACAAACGGGCCATTTCATTCAACAGCAACAATTATGTGCTGAAGGTGGAAGACACCTTTGTACCCGTACAGCAAAGTGGTGCCGCCACATACTCCAACGCATTTGCCGTGCAATATGTGGCCAGCCAGCGAGGCAGCATAGAACTGCCTGCCGGAGCAGTCGATGAAACAGAGACCTCTTCTGTCATCCTATTCCCCGATGCAAAGTCTGTGCAGGGCAACGAATTTACCGTAACCCGTACATTTGCAGACAACACATTGCCTAAGAAGAATCTGGAGAGCGACTTGAACCCGTTCATCATTGCCCAGTATACAGCCGGAGCCGACAACCGGACAGAAGTGCATCTGCCCAAGAAGAAAGCGACCGGTAAAGCCAACGCAGAGCAAATCGGAGCCGAAGACGATGCCTACTACATCAACAAGGACGGCAAATATCCATTCGCCATCATGCTGCCGGCCACAACCGGCACGGAAGGCCCCATCCGGTTCACTCCGGCAAAGGAAACCGTACGCATCGACCTGGAGTATCCCGATTTCGCCAAATGGGTAGAGTCCAATGGTGCCACCAATAATGACTGGTATCTCTACTACCAGTCGTCCAAAGAGTGAAATCCTACGACATTGCTTAAAGAAGAGCCGCGCAATAGTTGCATTTGCGCGGCTTTTTCATGCATGACCATTACCGTTATGAAATTATTTTTTCTACATTTGCATCCGCTAAAAGGAAACAAAACCGCATCAGGCTGAAAAAAACATGAGGAATACATCACCCGCCGCACCTACCATCCGCTTCCGCCGCTGGAGCAGAAAAGCCTACGCTGCATTTGCCAGCATAGGACGGTGTGTCACCATCGGTTGCCTGCGCAAAAGCGTGGCAGACAGCTCTCTGTCCAAACAGAAGACTGCGGGAACCGCCGGACATGCCGGATGCGGGGAAGAGAGTACCTGGAAAGGAGAAACGGAAGGAAGGGAAACCGACACCGGCATTCCGCTGGGTAGCAGCAGCGTCCTGACAAGTATCCTCACGGAGCCGGGAACGAACCGGCACATTCTTTTTGAAACACAATTCATCCGCCCCTGCGGGAATACGGGCGGACAAGACACATATAGCCTGAAACAAAAGAGAACAAGAGGTACGGATTACCGGAAGCCATGCAGCAGAATGACGAGCTGCACCGCCCCGGCAATCCGTACCTCTGTCTTTATCCATGAACATAACCCAAGAAAGATATGACCCTACAGAAATTAAAGGAACAAGTGCTGCGCGGCAGCCACATCAGTAAGGAAGAAGCCGAATGGCTGGCTGTGCAACCCGACAAGGAAGCGCTATACGAAGCTGCCCACGAGATAACCCGGGCCCGAGCCTCGGAGGAGTTCGACATGTGCTCCATCATTAATGCCAAGTCCGGACGATGCCCGGAAAACTGCAAGTGGTGTGCACAGTCGTCGCACTACAAAACCCAGGCAGACGTGTACGACCTGGTGGACAAAGAAGAATGCCTGCGGCATGCCCTGCATAATGAAGCCCAGGGCGTGGCACGTTTCTCGCTGGTGACCAGTGGACGGAAGCCCTCCTCCAGAAACATGGAGAAACTGTGCGAAGCCGCCCGGCACATGCGCCGGCACTCGTCCATCCAGTTGTGCGCATCACTGGGACTGCTCAACGAAGACGAAATGCGGGCACTGCACGACGCAGGCATCACCCGCTATCACTGCAACCTGGAGACAGCCCCCTCCTACTTTCCCCAACTGTGCAGCACGCACACGCAGGAAGAGAAGCTGCGCACCCTGCAAGCCGCCCGCAACGTAGGCATGGACATCTGCAGCGGCGGCATCATCGGCATGGGCGAGAACATGGAGCAACGCATCGAATTCGCCTTCACACTGCGCGAGCTGGAAGTACAGTCCATCCCCATCAACCTCCTGAGCCCCATCCCCGGCACACCGCTGGAACGGCAGGCACCACTCAGCGAGGAGGAAATACTGACCACCATCGCCCTCTTCCGCTTCATCAACCCGACAGCTTTCCTCCGCTTTGCCGGAGGACGCTCGCAACTGAGCAAGGAGGCCGTGAAGCAAGCGCTGCACATCGGCATCAACTCCGCCATCGTGGGCGACCTGCTGACAACGCTCGGCTCGAAAGTGTCGGAAGACAAGGTGCTGATAGAAGATGCCGGATACCGGTTCTGCGGCTCGCAGTTCGACAGAGAGCACCTATGGCACCCCTATACCTCCACCACCAACCCGCTACCGGTGTACAAGGTGAAGCATGCCGAAGGCGCCACCATCACCCTGGAAAGCGGAGAAACACTCGTAGAGGGAATGTCGTCGTGGTGGTGCGCCGTCCACGGGTACAACCACCCTACACTGAACCGGGCGGCAGAGGAACAGCTGGGCAAGATGTCGCATGTGATGTTCGGAGGGCTGACACACGACCCTGCCATTGAACTGGGCCAGTTGCTGCTACCGCTCGTCCCGCCGTCCATGCAGAAGATATTCTATGCCGACTCGGGCTCGGTGGCAGTAGAGGTGGCCTTGAAAATGGCCGTGCAGTACTGGTATGGCAAGGGAAAGGCGAAGAAGAACAATTTTGTGACTATCCGTTCGGGCTATCACGGGGATACATGGAATGCCATGTCTGTCTGCGACCCGGTGACGGGCATGCATTCGCTGTTCGGGGCATCATTGCCGGTGCGCTATTTCGTGCCGCAGCCGCGCTCGCGCTTCCACGGCGAATGGGATGAACGGGATACGGTGGAACTGCGGAAACTGGTAGAGGAGCATCACGAGGAACTGGCAGCGCTTATCCTCGAACCTGTGGTGCAGGGCGCTGGCGGCATGTGGTTCTACCACCCCCAGTACCTGCGCGAAGCGGCACAGATATGCAAGGAACATGGCCTGCTGCTGATATTCGATGAGATAGCCACGGGCTTCGGACGGACGGGAAAACTCTTTGCCTGGGAGCACGCGGGTGTAGAACCGGACATCATGTGCATAGGAAAGGCCATAACGGGCGGATACATGACGCTGTCCGCCGTACTGACGACGAATGAAGTGGCAGATACCATCTCCAACCATACGCCGGAGGTGTTTATGCACGGACCCACCTTTATGGGGAATCCACTGGCATGCGCCGTGGCGTGCGCTTCGGTGAAGCTGCTGACCTCGCCCGAATACGACTGGCAAGGCAAGGTGACTCGCATCAGCCGGCAACTGCAAGAAGAGCTTGAACCGGCACGCCGATTGCCGCAAGTGACGGATGTACGTGTGTTGGGAGCCATCGGGGTGATTGAGACAAAAGAACCCGTAGACATGGCGTGGATGCAAAAACGCTTCGTTGAGGAGGGAATCTGGGTACGCCCGTTCGGAAGATTGGTATACCTGATGCCTCCGTTCATTATAGAGCCGGAACAGCTGAGGAAGCTGACGGGAGGGTTGATGAAAATTATACAGGAAATGAATTGAGAGGATAAAGGGGAAATTATTATATCAAGAATTTATGAACGTAACTAACTATATGCAGCAAGAGCTGCAAACATTGAAAGAACACAGCAACCTGCGCCGCCTGCCGCAACTGACACACGAGGGACGCACGGTTATAGCCGATGGCCGGCATATGCTGAACCTTTCGTCCAACGACTACCTGGGCCTGGCTGCCGACCGCCAGCTAAAGGAAGAATTCCTGCAGACACTGACACCGGACACCTTCCTGCCGACTTCCTCCTCCTCCCGCCTGCTGACGGGGAACTTCGGGATTTACGAAGAACTGGAGACGGAACTCGCCACACTTTTCGGCACAGAGACAGCACTGGTGCTCAATAGCGGCTATCATGCCAATATGGGGATTCTGCCCGCCGTGAGCGATGCACAAACCCTAATACTGGCAGACAAGCTGGTGCATGCCAGCATCATCGACGGCATCCGCCTATCCACCGCACGCTGCATCCGCTTCCGCCACAACGACCTGGTACAACTGGAACGCCTGCTGGAACAACACCATGCAACATTCCGGCAATTGATTATCGTCACAGAAAGCATCTTCAGCATGGACGGTGACCAAGCCGACCTCACGGCATTGGTGCGTTTGAAAAAAAGATACTCCAACGTACTGCTCTATGTGGACGAAGCCCATGCATTCGGCGTAAGGGGACCGCGCGGTCTGGGCTGCGCCGAAGAAACCGGATGCATCCGGGATATAGATTTCCTCGTGGGCACCTTCGGCAAGGCAGCGGCGTCTGCCGGCGCATACATCGCCTGCTGCCGGACGATACGCGAGTATCTCGTCAACCGGATGCGAACCCTCATCTTCACCACGGCATTGCCTCCGACAAGTATTGCCTGGACACTGTTTATCGTACGGAAACTTGCCAGAATGCAGGACCACCGCGAGCATCTGGCAAGAATCAGCCGGACACTGCGCGAAGCATTACAAGCCAAGGGGTACGGATGCCCCAGCGCAAGCCATATCGTCCCACTGATTATCGGCCCCAGTGCCGACACCGTGCTGTGCGCAGAGTTGCTGCAGAGGCATGGCTTTTATGCACTGCCGGTACGCCCGCCCACGGTGCCCGAAGGGACATCACGTATCCGCTTCTCGCTGACAGCGGACATTACAGAACAAGAGATAGAAGAAATAATTAAATATATATAGTATAAGAAAATTCATCACATATATTATTATGAAACAAGTTTACATCATCAAAAAAAATAATCCCAAGCTGCTACTGTTCTTCGCAGGATGGGCAGCCGACGAAACACCCTTTAAACAATATTGCCCCCAAGGCATGGACTACATGATTTGCTATGACTACCGCACGCTCGATTTCGATACCTCCATCCTGGAGCAATACCGGCAAGTGAACGTAGTGGCATGGTCCATGGGCGTATGGGCAGCTCCCATCGCACTGGCTTCCGTGCCCAAGGAGAAACTGCTGCTTATAGCTTTCAATGGTACCATTACCCCTATCGGTGACACAGATGGAATTCCCGAAAAGACCTTCCGAGACACCTTGAGCGGACTGACTCCCGCCTCGCTCCAGAAGTTCATGCGCCGCATGTGCAAAGACAGCAATGCCTACAAAGCCTTCCTTGCCATCACTCCCCGCCGGGACTTCAACGAAATTAAGGAAGAGCTGGAACTCATTGAGAAAAAATACACCCAAATGAGAGGGATAACCATCGATGAAAACGGCAATTATATCTACTCCAATGATGACGAGATGGATGCCTATGTAAACGATAAATACCAATACATCGATTATGACTACGCTTTCATAGGCGTCAACGACCGCATCTTCCCTTTAGAAAATATGAAACTAAATTTCGATTACATGTTCGATGACGACAAACTGATTGTTGCAGACTGCGCCCACTATGACGAACCAATGTTCCGCTTCTTGCTGCAAGACATGTGGTCGATGCCCATTGACGATTTTCTAAGCCATCTGAGAGAACTGGATACATAACAAAAGGATTGAAAAAAATGACAGATACCCCTACACACCCCATAGACAAAGAACTTGTAGCAAAACGCTTCTCCTACTCGCGAAGCACCTACGACCGCGAAGCCAGCGTGCAACGGCAAGTAGCCGAAAAAATGATGCGCCTACTGACCGATGCCCTGCTTTCCGCAGGCATACCCCGTCCGCAACTTCCTACACACTTCCGCCACATCGTAGAGCTTGGTTGCGGAACGGGCAGCTACTCGCGCATGTTGCTGAACACCTTGCAACCGGAAACGCTGTTGCTGAACGACCTCTGCCGGGATATGGAGGAATGCGTCAGGGAGCTATGCACTACGCGCACTCCCCGCGTCAGCTTCTTGCCGGGTGATGCCGAAGCTCTCGACTTCCCCAGAGAAACCGACCTGATAACCTCGTGCTCCACCCTGCAATGGTTCAACGACCCAGGTGCTTTCCTCACCCGCTGCCACCAAGCACTGGTGGCAGACGGCCTGCTTGCCTTCAGCACCTTCGGCACCACAAACATGCACGAAATACGCCAACTGACGGGGCATGGGCTGGACTATCTCTCCGTTGAGGAGCTGCAAGCCCTGCTGTCTCCCCACTTCGATATTCTCCATGCCGAGGAAGAGGTAGTAACCCTGCCCTTCCCCACCCCTCAGGCAGTGCTGAAGCATCTGAAGCAAACCGGAGTGACGGGAACGGAAAAAAGGATATGGACGCGCAGCCGCCTGCAATCCTTCTGCAAAGAATACACAACCCGGTTCAGTGATGCCGCAGGCAACGTAAGCCTGACCTATCACCCTATTTATATCATCGCACGAAAAAAAACAAAATAATGGAAACAAAAAACATCTACTTCATCAGCGGCATTGATACAGATGCCGGAAAAAGCTATTGCACCGCCTGGTACGCCCGTGAGCTTATGCAACGCGGCCTGCGCGTCATCACCCAAAAGTTCATCCAGACCGGCAACACCGGTCATTCCGAGGACATCGACCTGCACCGCCGCCTCACCGGAACCGGCTACCTGCCGGAAGACAAAGAGGGGCTGACCATGCCCGAGATATTCTCCTATCCCTGCTCTCCCCACCTCGCCGCCCGCATAGACAAGCGCCCGATAGACTTCGGAAAAATAGAGCGTGCCACCAGGGAACTTTCCCATCGCTATGATACCGTGCTCGTAGAAGGCGCCGGCGGTCTGATGGTTCCCCTTACCGAAGATTTCCTGACGATAGACTACATTGCGGAGAAGCAGTACCCGCTTATCTTTGTCACCTCCGGAAAGCTGGGCAGCATCAACCACACCCTGCTGAGCTTCGAAGCCATCAAGAACCGGGACATCGCGCTCGATACGGTACTCTACAACCTCTATCCCACGGTAGAGGACAAGACTATCCAGGAAGACACGATGAAATACATCAAGCAGTATTTGTCCAAGCACTTTCCCGGAACAAAGTTTGAGGTAGTGCCGGAAATTGTGTAAATTTGCAGCACATAAACGTCCTACTGCACATGGAAGCATTTACATTAGATTCAACTGAAATTATCGTACTCGCTACGGCGGGTGGTCTGTTCCTTATTCAAATTATCTACTACCTCTGTCTCTACAACCGTATTCATGCGCGCAGCCGTGCCGTGAAGCAGGGAGACACGCACTTCACCCAGGAACTGCCCCCCATATCCGTCATCATCTGCGCCCGCGAGGAATCCGAGAATCTGCGCCGCAACCTGGGCGCCGTGCTGGAGCAGGACTATCCCCAATTTGAAGTCATCGTCATTAACGACGGCAACACCGATGAGAGCGAGGATTACCTGACCATCCTCGAGGAGAAATATCCCCATCTCTACCACAGCTTCGTACCCGATTCCTCCCGTTACATCAGCCGCAAGAAGCTGGCCGTGACGCTTGGAATCAAGGCCAGCAAATATGAATGGCTGGTGTTTACCAATGCCAACTGCATGCCCCAAAGCAACCAATGGCTGCGACTGATGGCACGCAACTTCACATCACGTACCCAAGTGGTGCTGGGATACAGCGGCTACGAACGCGGCAAAGGCTGGCTGCACAAACGGGCGGCATTCGACAATCTGTTCACTTCCATGCGCTATCTGGGATTTGCCCTGGCAGGCAGCCCCTACATGGGCATCGGGCGTAACCTGGCCTACCGGAAGGAACTCTTCTACCAACAGAAAGGATTCTCCGCACACCTCAACCTGCAACGGGGAGACGACGATTTGTTCATCAACCACGTGGCTACCCCGGAGAACACGCGGGTAGAAACGGATGCCAATGCCATTGTGCGCATGCAGCCGCTTCTGCGTACCAAGGACTGGAAAGAAGAGAAAATAGGCTACGCCTCCACAGCACGGCTGTATCATGGAATGCAACGCTGGCTGGCCGGTTTTGAGACCCTGACCCGCCTGGCATTCCACGCATCCTGGATAGCCGCGATGGTCATCGGCATTCTGCACTTCCACTGGCTGGCAGCAGGCGTCGCTTTTCTTTTGTTCCTGTTCCGTTTCACCATGCAGGCAGTCATTGTCAACAAGACTGCCCACGACCTGGAAGAACAGCGCAGATATTACTTCACACTACCGGCTTTCGACCTATTGCAGCCGATACAGTCTTTACGTTGGAAATGGTACTGTCTGTTCCGCAAGAAAAGCGATTTTCTGAGAAAGTGATTCTCTTATTCGTAACGGATGGAAGTTGCCGGATGGATGCGTGTAATCAGGAATGATGGGCCCAGCAACATCAGGACCGAAGCCAGCAATGTGCCGGCATTCAGCAGCAGGAACAGCCAGATATTGAAAGATACCGGAACAGTAGCCATGTAATAGGTTTCAGGGTCGAGCTTGAACAAGCCGGACCAGCGCTGCACGAAATAGAACGCAAGGCCGATTATGTTCCCCCAAAGCATGCCTTTCCCAATGAGGAAGACCGAAAACCAAAGGAAGACTTTACGGATGGTAAAGTTATTGGCTCCCAAAGACTTCAGCACGCCTATCATGGAGGTACGCTCTATGATGATAATCAGCAGGCCGGATACCATGGTGAAACCCGCCACCCCAATCATCAGAATGAGAATGACCCAGATGTTGACATCCAAGATGCCCAGCCAGGCAAAGATTTGGGGATTGAGCTGCTCTACATTACGGACGCAATACTCGGCACCATAGCGGTCGGGATTCTCATCCGTATCGGCAGCTATCTCATAGGTGGTTTCTTCCAGCTTGTCATAATCGCGTATTTCCAGCTCCACACCGCTCACCTGGTCCGGCTCCCAGTTGTTCAGGCGATTCACCAGATAGAGGTCGGTAAGCAGGAATAGGTTGTCGTATTCGGAGAAGTTGGTTTGGTAGATACCTACAATCTTCAGGCGGCGAGCACGCACATCGTCCTGGATGAAGTAGGTGTCTATCTTGTCACCGAGTTTCAATTGCAGCTTGTTGGCAAGAGACTTTGAGATGACTACGCGGTTGGACGAAGCGGAATCGCTGAATTGCGGAAACTCCCCCTCCAGCAGATGGCGGTGGAAAAAGGTGCTGTCATACTCCTGCCCCACACCTTTCAGCACCATTCCCTGAAAGGCATCGGCGGTCTTTATCATCCCCGGCTTGGTGGAGTAGCGTTGTACATGCTTCACTTCGGGATAATCGGAAAGCGCAGCCATCATGCTGTCGCCCACCACCACCGGGCGCGTCTCATAAGAGCGTGCAGCATCCAGGTTGCCTATCTGGATATGGGCACCGAAACCCACGATTTTATCCCTTACCTCGCTCTTGAAGCCAACAATGACGGACACGGCAATAATCATCACCGCCAGTCCGAGGGCAATACCCACCATGGCAATAAGGACAGCCGGACGGGAAACTTGCTTGCCCGGCTCCGAGTTGCGATAAATGCGCAACGCTATAAAGCGAGATAAGTTCATAAATTAATCCCTAATCCTTCATTTCTCTTCCCGGATAGGCTTCCAATGCTTTTTGCAATACAAACAAGGCGCGGTTCAAGTCATCTTTCTTCAGTACGTATGCGATACGCACTTCGTTGCGACCGGAACCCGGCGTAGTATAGAATCCGGACGCAGGCGCCATGAATACCGTCTGTCCCTCGTATTCGAACTCCGACAGACACCAGGCACAGAACTTGTCCGAATCATCTACCGGAAGCTTTGCCACCGTATAGAATGCTCCCATCGGGATGGGCGAATATACGCCCGGTATACGGTTCAATCCGTCAATCAGGCATTTACGGCGTTCTACATATTCATCGTATGTGTCGCGCAGATAATCCTCACCGGCATCCAGCGATGCTTCTGCGGCAATCTGGCCTATCAACGGAGGACTGAGACGCGCCTGGCAGAACTTCATGACAGCATCCCGGATTTCCTTGTTCTTCGTTATCAGGGCACCGATGCGGATGCCGCACTCCGAATAGCGCTTGGACACGGAATCAATCAGCACCACATTGTTCTCAATGCCCTCCAGATGGCAGGCAGAGATATAGGGAGAACCCGTATAAATAAATTCACGGTACACCTCGTCCGAGAAGAGGAACAAATCGTACTTCTTCACAAGGTCGCGAATCTGGTTCATTTCACGGCGTGTATAGAGGTAACCCGTAGGATTGTTAGGATTGCAAATCAAAATAGCACGCGTGCGCTCGTTAATCAACTCCTCGAACTTCTCTACCTTGGGCAACGAGAAACCCTCTTCGATGGTCGTGGCAATGGTGCGTATCTTGGCTCCGGCAGAGATGGCAAACGCCATATAATTGGCATAGGCCGGCTCGGGAACAATGATTTCATCCCCCGGATTGAGGCAAGCCAGGAAAGAGAACAACACCGCCTCCGAGCCACCGGAAGTGATGATGATGTCGTCTGCAGTCAGATTGATATTGTACTTTGCATAGTAACCCACCAACTTCTCGCGGTAACTGCGATATCCCGCACTGGGACTGTATTCCAGAACTTTCCGGTCGATGTTCCGTATCGCTTCAATCGCGACTTCCGGAGTAGGCAGGTCGGGTTGACCGATGTTCAGGTGAAATACATGTATACCCCTCTGCTTGGCAGCATCTGCCAGAGGAGCCAGTTTTCTGATAGGAGATGCGGGCATCTCCATTCCGCGAATAGATATTGTTGGCATGAGGTTTATTTACTATTTGACGATTTATGATTTACTATTTAATAGAGTATTTATAGGTGATATTGCTATCACTTTATCATTAAAGTTGCAAATGTAGCGAATTATTTGAAACCAAAAGGAAGGCAAGACCATAAAAACTTTAAAAAACTTATCTATCGTAAAAACTCTATGATATGTAAACAGAAACTTGTATCTTTGAAAAAGCAAACGAGCCAAGTAGAATCAATTGTAAATAGTAAATAGTCAAATAGTAAATAACACCATGGTCATCAACCTTATAACTTTTGCTTCCATACTGCATAAACAAGCATCAGTCCGTAGCTCCCACGAAGTGATATTGACTGAATTGGAAAAATACTTTACCGTCAACTTCATTGATTACAAAGACATAGACAAGTTATCACCCGATGACTTCAGTATTATATTCATTGCCACCGGAGGTGTGGAACGGCTGGTAATCCAGCATTTCGAATCCCTTCCCCGCCCCGCCATCCTCTTGGCAGACGGCATGCAGAACTCACTGGCCGCCGCTCTCGAAATATCTTCCTGGCTGCGCGGCCGGGGAATGAAAAGCGAGATTCTTCACGGAGAGCTCCCCGAGACCATCAAGCGTATTTTTGTCCTGCACAGCAATTTCGTGGCACAACGCAGCCTTTTCGGCATGCGCATCGGCGTAATGGGCACTCCGTCCAGCTGGCTCGTTGCCAGCAATGTGGATTATCTGCTTGCCAAACGCCGCTGGGGTATCGAGTACACAGACGTCTCATTGGACCGCATTTATGAATACTACGGACAGATAACGGACGACGAGGTGGGCGAAGCATGCGCCGGACTGGCAGGAAAAGCGCTTGCCTGCCGAGAGGCAAGCCCCGAAGACATGATAAAAGCCATGCGGCTGTATCGAGCCATCAAGAGGATTGTAGAGGAAGAGCGACTGAGCGCCATTACCCTCAGCTGCTTCCGCCTGATAGACCAAACGGGAACCACCGGCTGCCTTGCCCTTGCCTTGCTGAACGACGAAGGAATCATTGCCGGATGTGAAGGCGATTTGCAATCCGTCTTCACCATGCTGGCCGTAAAAGTGCTGACGGGGAAAAACTCCTTCATGGCCAATCCTTCCATGATAAATGCCCGTACCAATGAAATCATATTGGCACACTGCACCATCGGCATCGCACAAACGGAGCAGTTCATCATACGCAACCATTTTGAGACGGAAAGCGGCATCGGTATTCAGGGAATCCTGCCGACGGGAGATGTAACCATCGTAAAATGCGGAAGCGAAAGCCTGGACGAATATTACTTGAGCACCGGCACGCTTGTTGAGAATACAAACTACATCAATATGTGCCGCACCCAAGTGCGGATAAAAATGAACTCCCCTGCCGACTATTTCCTCAAGACACCGCTGGGCAACCACCACATCATGCTGTATGGCAATTACGAGGATATATTGGAAGAGTTCCTGCAAGCCAATGCCTGCAAACGGATTGAATGATTACTCGTTCGCATCCGGTATCACCACCTCGAAACGCGTTCCTTTTCCCAACTCTGAGGAGACCGAGATAGAACCATGCAGGCGGTCTACGATGGTCTGGCAAATGCTCAGCCCCAAACCGGCGCCCTGCGTAAAGCTGTCTTCTTTGTAAAAGCGTTCGAAGATATGTTTCTGGGCGTCTTCAGAGATACCGCTTCCCGTGTCTTCGACAAAGATGGTGGTATATCCTTCCCGGTTCGTGACATAGCCGAAGGTGATGCTGCCCGTTACCGTGAATTTCTTGGCATTGTTTATCAGGTTGTTCACGACCTGCTTCAAGCGGACGGAATCGGTGATGACCAATTTGTCTTCCCCTTCCGGAATCTCTATACGCAGCTCTACATCCCGAGGCATACTCAGACGCTGGGATTCATGGACCTCCTGCATGATAAACGCCAGGTTGAATGCTCCGAACTTAAAGTCCATCGTGCCCGATTCTATGCGCGAGAGGTCCAGAATATCGTTTATCAACGCCAGCAGCAATGTACAGTTGATGTTGATTGTTTCGACGAACTGCTTTACCTCTTCCGGAGAAAAAGCGTCCAAATCCTTCAACAAATCCGAGAAGCCGACAATGGCATTCAAAGGGGTGCGTATCTCATGGCTCATATTGGCAAGGAACGCAGATTTGAGCTTGTCGGCCTGCAAGGCACGGTCACGTGCGGCAATCAAGGCCTCTTCCGTATCCTTGTAACGCTGGATGCTCTGGCATACTCCCAATACCATGTATGGGGTATCAACCGTCAGTCCGTCATAAGCGGTACTGCGGAACTCCCACCATTCATAGCTCCCATCCACACTCTTCAACCGGAAACTCATCCGTGAATTGATTTCATTACCCAACAGAATGGCATCAAAATTCCTGCGCGTATGCAGCAAGTCTTCCGGATGTATAAGGGTGTCCATCTCATCACGTGCCAGCAAGTCCGTATCATCGGTATACCCGAAACGGCGCAGCAATCCACCCGGGAAATGGAAACGGTTCATATGCATGTTGTACTGCCACGGATAAATGGAGCTTTCCTCCACCGCCATATTGAAGAAGCGTCTCTGCATCTCTTCTTCGGAGATATTGCGGCATACAATCGCCATTCCCGTCATCTTTTCATTGGCAAAGATAGGTACTACCTCGCCGGAAACGGGGAAATACGTTCCCTGATGGTTTTCCTGCATGAAGGCTTTCTCCGGAATAGGAATAGGTCTCTTTCCGGTACGTACTTTCTTCAACAAGTCCTGCAGGATGTTTTCTCCATTCATGTAAATCCTGAAAATGGAGCCGGCCATCTGCCCTTCATAGAAACGGGACGTATAGGTTTCGGAAGAAAGTCCCAACATCTGTAACAACGGACGGTTGACAAAATGGATGCGCAGGTCGGTATCATACGTAATCAAGCCGTCGCGAATGGAACAGAAGATATTGTCGAACTCGTCGCGCTGCTCCACCAGGCGGTGCTGTATCAACAAGCGGGTCTGGGCATGTATGCGCTTACGCGACTCCCTGCGGTTGGCACGGAAAAGCCAGGCAACCAGCAGCACCAATGCCCCGACAATCAGCGAATAGAACAGAATGAACCAGACACGGTAACGCTCCATCAACGGTATATTCAAAATGATGCCCTTGCTCTCCGCACGGTTCGTGTCCACACGGAAAAACTGCAACTGTTTGTAATCGAACAGCAACTTGCCCCCAAAGTCCTTTACTTCCAATGAGGCGGGTGACTTGCCCTTCAAAATACTTGCAGCCTGCCGGCCGGCAGCAAAAGCATCCTCTCCGGGAACGGCATCATACACACACAGAACACCGTTCGTCATAGCCAGGTTCTGGCTGGTAAACACGGGGGCCTTCAACTTCAAGGAAAGAAAGGGAATCCATTTGGGAGCAATGACAATATGCTTGTAGGCATTGTAGTCATAGCAAATGGAAGTGATGATAGAGTTCAAGGACTTGGCCTGCACATTCAGCACTTTCAACTCATGCTCCGGATAGTTGCTCTTTATGCGTTCCCAGGATTCCTCCACAGCCTTAACCCCTTTAAGGCTCAGGAAACTGCTGTCGGACAGACAGACCAACTCCCTGCGGGAAGGAAACATGCGGACAGCCGCATCCAGCAAGACATCGAAATCCGTTTTCGAAACATAGCCGGAGACGTTGGGCATTCTTTCAAAGACTCTCTCATCCGGGTATTTGATACCCGAAACCACTACCGGTATCTGATAAGGCAGGGAATCACCGCAATGGGTCAATGTGAAGAAAGCCTCATCGCTGGAGGTCACAATCAAGTCCGTTTTCCGTTGCCTGGCACGCTCGCAGATGCGGCGCATGATGAAGCACTCGGAAGCGAAAGACCAGTAATCGGCATTCAGATATTCAGTAGTGATATTGGCTTTAACTCCCCCCTTGTCCAGTCCGTTCTCCAAATTTTCTGTCAGAAGGCTGTGCCAAGGAGTATTTTTTGTATAGGACTGTATGAAAAGTACATTGTACGTACGTTCCGTAGCCGAAAGTGTTCCCGACATCAACCACAACAAGCCTGCAAACAATGGAAAGAAAAGGCGTTTCATCATAATATAGATTTTGTATACTCAACGCAAAACTCTTATTCGTCACGCAAATATACAAGTTATATTGAGAATGAGCACAGATTATTCAAAAAAAACTCACTCATCGTGCAATGCTTCGGCAGGCTGTACCTTCATGGCCCGTGAAGCCGGATACCAGATTCCTGCAATCACCATCAATGCCATCAATATCCAGACAATAGAAACGCATATGACAAATCTCCCCCAAGTGGCATCCGTGGCTTCCGTAAAAGTGACATCTGCCATAACCATATTGATACATATCATCAAAGCGGGGATGGAAGCAAGTGCCAACAGCAGCAACCCTTCACCCAGCAATTGCCAGCGTATTCTTCCGCGGCTGCTGCCCATGGCCATGCGCAAAGCAATCTCGCTGCGGCGATGGCGGGTACGGAACCAAAAAGTTCCCATCAGCCCGATGAATACATTGAAAACAAAGAATATCACAATGAGCCTTGCGCTGCGGATATACGGGGTGATTCCTTCGGCAGCATCCCGCTCTATCTTCTGGTCCTTATAGCTCTGTATGTCGAAAAGATAGAATGGAGCGACCTGCAGCTGCGACATCATATCCTGATAAAAACGAGCTGCAAAATTATCCGTATCCGCCTCCGGACGTATCCGTAGGGAGATGAACGGGAGGTACTGGTCCTCATAGAACCAACCGGGGAAAGGAGTCAGGACAAAAGGTCCGTAACGGGCATAGTCATCCGTCTTCTGCAAGGCACAGACTGCAGAGACACGGTAACGGAGACCTCCGCTGTAATAATCCAGAAACTCGCGGCCCACCGCCCCGGCACTTGTCTGAAAAAGACTGTCTGCCAAATCACGGGTCACCACGGCAGGCAGAGGACTGGCAGTGGAATTCCAATCCGAGACATTCCCCTGCAACAGCGGAATGCGCATGACGTCGAAATATTCGGGAGACACATAGCGCACTGTAGTCTCGACAACATGCACGCTGTCCGTCGTATACCCCTGGTAAACACGCCCGCGGGTATAAGTATCGGTACCCAGCCACGTGGCAGCACTTTCCACTGCAGGATATTGCCTGATACGCCGGAGCACTTCCTCCATCGGCTTGAACCAGAAGGTCTGCAGGCTGTCTTCCGACGTGCACGGCACTATCTGTGTGGGATTGCAGGAAATCCTTATCTTATAGACATGCTCCAAATCATACCCCTTAGGCTGCCGTTCTGCATGGGCAAAGCCATAGAGTACATCCACACAATACCACATCAATGTAAATACAATCAACAGCTCGGCAAACAGCCAGCCGTTACTGCGGCGCTGGTTCCATATCTGGTGTAAAATAGAATGTATCATACTCGTTACTGTTTTAATTGGGATTCGTTTATCCGCTCATTCTCCGCCAAGAACCTCGGCTATAGGGCGACGGGTGGCATGCCAGGCAGGAATAAACACAGAAAGCAGGTTGAACAACAGACACACCACCAATACAGCCACGAAAACCGCAGGACGGAGGAAGAGCCAGACGCTTACATCAAAATTCGTTCCGGGAGCACCATCGCCAAGCATCCAGTCCTTACCCAGCCATAGGAATATGCACGAAAAGAGAAAACCGAGCAATGCGCCGGCAAATGCCAAGGCCAGGTTCTCGCGGAGCAACTGCACCATCAAGGTAGAACGGCTGGCGCCGTATGCTTTCCTTACCGCAAGCTCAGCCATGCGACGGGACATTTGCGAAGATATAAGTCCGCTGACATTGATAGCGGGCACAATAAGCAATATCAAACCCAGGATGATGCAGGTTACGGCAGGACTCATCGTGTCATTACGGAAGAACTGCCGTTCCGTATAGGTGCTGAGGTCGGGAAGCTCCAGTTCATATTCGACCAGTATCTCGTTGAAGCGGGCAAGCGACTGTTCTATCTGCCGCTTGAGTTCCTCTCTGCCGACACCGGGCTTGACAAGGGCCACAGCCTCGAAATCTCCCCGTAGCCCTTCACTGCCCAGACCGGAATCCCGGGTGGAATAAGGCATCCACAACTCTCCATAGGCAAATGTGAACAGAGAGCTCACATCCTTGGTGACCCCGACAATGCGCTTAGGGCGAAAGTTGACAAAATAATTTTTGCCAATGGCTGCTTCGGCAGACCCGAAAGCTTCGCGAGCAAGCTGTTCGCCTATAACCACGACATCCCGGCAAGCATCGAACTCTTCGGTACTGAAAAGACGGCCCGCCACAAGAGGGATATCGTAGACACGCCAATAGTTCAAATCCACCTGACGAACCGTACGGCGCATTCCCCGCACGGGCGAATCCCCACAGTATCTAAGATAGGTAGGTCCCAGATAGGTGACAAGTTCCGCACCCGGAAGTTCTGCGAAAATAGCGTTGACAGCCCGATAAGACATGCCCGTATTGGAATTGCTGTGGTCGGACTTGCGGTAAGAGTATCCATAAGAGGAATATACCATACTACTGCGGCGCGACTCGGGAGCTAAGTCAGCCGTCTGGATGTCATACACCATGTAAATGACCATGACAAAGGTGATGCTCACTGCCGTACCGATGACGGAAACAGCACTGAAAAAGGGATTCTGGCGGATAAGAGCTAAAATTTGTTTCATAGCTTTCTATTCATCGTGCAATGCTTCGGCAGGCTGCACCTTCATCGCCTTGCGGGCGGGAATACCTATACCGATGACAATCATTAGGGCAATCAGCACAAAGCTGATGGCGGCACATAGCAGCAGGCGGTCCCACTCCAACGTCGTACCGTTCCTCCAGGAGTTCAACTCCAGGTGTGCAAGATTATAATCGATGAGCAATGCAACGGGGGTGACAATTGCCAACAACAATATCCCTTCACTAAGCAGCCGGCTGAAGATGGCACGGTCTGTCGCTCCATGCGCTTTGTGCAGTGCTATCTCCGAACGGCGTTGCTGCGTACGGAACCAGAATGTTCCGAGCAAGCCGAGGAAAATGTTCAGCAGCAGGAATCCCATACCCATCACATAGTTACGGATGTCATTGGTCCATGCCTGCTGGTAGTTGCGACGAATATCCTTGAAAGAACGTATCTCCGAAATGAAGATATTGCCTATGCGGAACTGGCTCTCACTGTCTGCCTTCAGCCTCTCAATGAAGTCATTGTCCTGCCCTTCACGGACGCGGACACAAAGTTCGAGACCGATATAGTAGAAACTCTGCTTCACCATCATGGAATATGAGCTTCGCGCCTGGTCATAATCGTGATAGCGTACATTTTGCAGTGCAGCACCCAGCCGGTAGGTCTTCGTAGTATCACCAAAAAGATAGAACCGCTGGCCTACGAGATCTGTCATCCGGCAGTCGTATTTCCGGTAGAGGTTATCCGAAGCCATAAACTCCCCGCGCTCCAACATTTCAGCCAATTGTTCGGGTGTCTCGCCACGCGTGCCCCGATAGCGGAATACACGGGGAAAGTCCGGTGTCACTAACCTGCGGATGGTCCAACCGGGAGAACGCAAAGTGTCATAGCTTACTTCAGCGCCTGAATTGCTTCCGTTGTAAGGATACGAATTCTGCGAAAGGCTGACCGCTTCTATCTCCGGCCGACGACGCAGACGCTCCAACAACTCGGCTATGTCATCGTGGGTCTGCTGAGAGGTATGCCCGGCTATGTAGTCGGGACTTTTGGGTGTCAGTTCCCCCAACTCTATAAGGTAGCAGTGCTCTATATTAAAGCCTCTCGGCTCCAGATAGGTGGCGGCGCGCGTGTAGAGATAGTCTACCACGTACCACATCACTACACTCACTACCAATAACTCCAACACCAACCATAGGTTTGAGAGCCATTCATTCTTTATCTGTGTAAGAAGTTTCTTAGTCATTTTCTTCAATGATTAATGTTTTGTGATGGAGTTATTTATGCAAACGTCCGCCCAATGCATTTACAATCCCTATTCTTGATGCACGCCATGCGGGAATACCGGAACTTAGTAAGTTCAGCACAAAGCAGAACAACAACGCCCAGCCAAAGGTGGAGCCATGCAGCAATATGCTTGCATCCACTGCCGGAGGACTCAGCGTCTGGCTGAATTCCTGCGCAAACAGCAGTGTATTTCCCAAATAAGCGAATGCTACACTCAGCAACAATCCCATCACCCCTGCCAGCAATGTCACCACCAGATTTTCTGCAATGATTTGCCCCATCAGTTCCAGTCTCGTTGAACCGAATGCCCGGCGCACACCAATCTCTGCCACACGCTGGCGCAGACGGCTCTGCGTCATCGAGCTGAGGTTGATGGCAGGAACAATCAGTAGAATGATGAAGATAATGAGACGCTGCCTGCGTGCCTGGTCCACGTCCGGTTCGATGTTGGCAGCCATTCCTGCGGCATTTTTCTCCTGGTCATAAGGACGGTTACGGTAAATCAACGAATAACCATTCTCGCCAATTACAGTGTCGTACTCCTGACGGCGGCGTTCCGTCTCCTCACGAATAGCGGGAAAATCATCACGGCTTTTCGCCAGAATGGTAACGCTCATCATCCCCATATGCTCATCACTCCATGTGCTTTTCGTTATCTCAGTAGAAGTATAGGGCACCCATACCTGCGCATAGGCAGTGTTGGCCAAAGTAGAAACATCCTTCACTACACCGGACACTGTATAAGGAGCATGGTTCAAAAGGAATTCGCGACCAACAGCCTCCGTTGTCTGGAATAACCTGCGCGCTACACTTTCCGTAATTACCGCTACGGGTAGTCCGGCATCGAATGTAGCCTGGTCATAAGGTTTCCCGGCAACAAAAGAGAAATCAAACACACGCCAGAAAGTATCATCTGTCTGCAACAGGTCGATACCCGTTGCAGGTTGTCCCGGCAGATTCACGGGGGTAGAAATGACCATACAGGTATAAATCGTTACTGCTTCGGGGGTCTTCAGCGATTTGAAGCACTCAAGCGCAGTCTTTATCCCCATCGGTCCGTTGGAACTGTTTCCCTCTCCCCAGCTTTTGTTGGTGATGCTCATATAATGCACATGTAGAAAGCGGTCGCGGTTGCTCTCCGGAGCAAACGGAGCTACCTTCACCTGCTGCATCATCACCACCAGCATGATGAGGAAGATGGCAAGTGCCGTACCGGCTATGCTGACGGCACTAATCATCGGTTGCTGCCGCAACTGTGCCCAGGCTTGTGTGAAGTATTGCTTTATCATATTGATATTTACGATTAGACGATTTACTATTTACGATTGGTGTTACCGCTACTCAACGGCCCACCTTCAGGTTACATGTATTCACTCCGCCTATGCCTCCTTTAGAAATGTCAGCATGCCCGGCAGTTCCGCTCAAAGTGACGTCACCCACACCACTCATTCTGGCAGTCAAATAATCGCAGACTACATGAATATCGGCGCTACCTACTCCGCGCAAAGCAACTTTCAGCTCGTCACACGTCAAATCGGATACATTCACTTCACCCACTCCCTTTACCTCAAATGACACCTCATCCAGTTTCAAGGGCTTCTCACAATTGAACTCCCCTACACCGGTAAACTCCACCTTCTTCAAATCAGGAGCCGAAATCCAAATGGTCACGCCATCTTTCTGATTTCTCATGCTCTTGTTTTTCCTATCCTTGAAGCCTATCAGCAGACAGCCGTCCTTCACTGTGGTTTCTGTATTCTTCACGTGCTTCTCCTTACCTTCAATCTTGAAAGAATAAGTGTCACTCTGTGTAAAATAAATTGTTCCCACAGACGTTATCTCAATGGACGAAAAGGCATCCACTTTGCGCACTTCACTCACTTTGGTATCTTGTGCATAAACACTCAGCATACCTACAAATGTCAATATCAATGCAATGATAATACCTACTATATTAGTTTTCATTTTTCTTCTTTTTTATTGTTAATCCTCTATTGTTTTTCATACTACTCTTCATGCAACGCCTCTGCCGGCTCAATCTTCATAGCCTGCCGTGCCGGAAACCATATTCCAATCACTACCATCAGAGCTATCAGTAACCAAGCCCCTAGAGAACCTGCAAGGAAGCGTATCACACTCCACTCTATCGGCCAAGTGGATATGAGAGAGGTACGTCCTATAGTAAATTCCGCCATCCCCACATTGTAGCATACAACCATGGCAGGCAATGTCACTAACGCCAATAACAGTAACCCCTCACCTATCAGTAAACGAAACACACCGCCACGCGTACTGCCCATCGTCATCCGTAGAGCTATCTCCGAACGGCGGCGGCGAGTACGGAACCAGAAGGTGCCTATTAACCCCAAAAATACATTCACCAGCAGGAAGAGCACCACCACAGCCTGACTGTTCACCTTATCCGTATCGCCATTCATCACCTCGAACTGCAACTGTTGTTCAGTATAGGGAGCGGCATCTGCCACAAACGCATTGTCCGTGTCCAGTTTAGGCGCTATTTCGCGCAGAAACTTCTCCCGATAATCCGGTCCGTCGGCAGCAGGCTTCACGCGGAAAACAATCTGCGACCAATTGTCGGCAAACTCTGCCTTAATCATATTCTCTCCCAAATGATAAAAGAACCAAGGTTCCTCAACTCCATAACGATAGGAACGGAAAGCACCGGTCTTCCCCATCTGCTTGATGATTGTAACAGAATCACCATTACCTAACGGCGTAGTCTGCGAAAACTCCGGCATTTTCTTACGAAAACGTTCAAAAGCGGCATTACTCAGTGTCACATTGTTCCATCCTGCGGGAGTGTCCCGGAACGGGTGACGCGGGTCCTCACTTATCCGGAAAACATCCATATATCCTCCAGTCGTATAAATACAGCGTCCTTGCACCCAGGAAGTATCTTGCACAACCAACGCATTGTAACTATTACTGCCACTCATCGGAAGGCTCCAATAACAAAGGGCAGCTGCCTCTACGGAAGGCTCTTGTTCCAATTTCGCCAATATACCCAGATATTTATCGGCATCAGTCAGACTCGTATCCCGACTTTCTCCACCTACAACGGTGGATAATTTATAGACATGTTCAATATTATAACCCAGCGGACGGTAGAAAGTATATTTCATGCATCCCAGTGAGTCACAGAGGAACCACATCACGATGAATACCAAGAACAATTCAGCCAATACCCAGCCGTTACTGCTGAAGCGTGCCTTTATCATACGTAAGTTATGTATCGTAAATTTCATATCAAGTACCTCCTTCTATTTATCATTCAAAGAATCTACAATAGTGCGCCGTGCCGCTATCCATGCAGGCAGTGCCGCACTCAACAGATTGATGACCACACAGAAAACAAATGCCAGCAGGAATACCCACGGACTAAACAGTGCCTCCATGTTCAAGCTGAACTCGCCCGACGTACCCACATTCTGATTATTGGTGAACAGCCACATACGCATGGCATATACTGCCAAATAACTGAAAAGCAGTCCCACTACTCCACCCAGTAATGTCAACATCAGATTTTCGTTCAGTATCTGCCGCACAAGCACACTTTTCGTTCCTCCAAAAGCCTTACGTACACCTAATTCGGTAATACGTTGCTGCATGCGGCTGTTACTCAAGCCACACAGATTGAGTGACGGTACCAACAAAATGATAAATAAAGCTACGGCATATTGAAGATAAAGCATTGTCAAGTCTGGCCCTACATTAGCCCATACGTGGTTGACGTGCGCCACGATATTGTCCGGCTGTTCCATGATGTCTATCTGTTTATTACCCAATCCGGCATTAACACGTTCCACCTGCTTGGCAATGCCCTCCCGGATGGCAGGAAAGTCATCGGATGTACGTGCCAATACAGCAATCTGCATGCCTCCCAAATAACTGTGGACTCCGGTAATTTTCAGTTCGTCGGCACTGTACATACCCCATACTTGTGCATATGCATCCTTAGCAGTGACGGAAACATCTTTCACCACTCCCACGATACGCGCAAGTTCCCGGTTCAGCAGGAATTCCTGTCCCACTACATCTGTACTTCCATACAGTTTCCGCGCTACAGACGCACAGACTACTACAGCCTTGCTTTCTCCAGCACGGTCGGCTTCGCTGAAGCCGCGTCCGGCAAGAAACTGCATGCTGAACACTTTCCAGAAGTCGGGATCTGTCCGCATAGCATCCACTTTCACCCGATTGTTACCGTCAGTCAACGAAGCCAATGACAAACCGGCTGGGGAAAATGCCGTACAGTATTCCACTTCGGGCACCGGCTGCACGCATTCTTTCATAAATGCCGCCGAAGGATTACTCCAATTATTATTGCCGTCCTTTTCCTTGTCGTATACGTGCATAGCGGAAAAGTAAAGACACCGACTGCGGTTCACCTCCGGTTCCAAGTCAGCATATTTCGTCTGCCAAGTAATCACAATAGCCATAATCATGGTGATAGCAAAGGCCGTACCCAATATGGAAATCGTACTTAGCAGCGGATTCTGCTTCAAGATTGTAAAAGCTTGTCTTACGGTTTGCATTTCATTAATTGATAGTTGATAATTAATAGTTGACAGTTGCTAAGCAGTAATTATTCCACCTGACGTCCGTCGAAGAAGCGGACGGTACGTGAGGTCTGTTTGGCCTGCTCTTCATTGTGGGTCACCATCACGATGGTACGTCCGTCTTCCTTGTTCAGTTGATGCAACAGTTCCATGACTTCGGCACCCATCTTGGAGTCCAGGTTACCGGTGGGCTCATCGGCGAGGATTATCTCCGGGTTGCCGATAATGGCACGGGCAATGGCTACACGCTGGCACTGACCGCCGGAAAGCTGTGTAGGCATGTGACGCATGCGGTGGCTCAAACCGACCTTCTTCAACACCTCTTCCGCCAAACGACGGCGTTCTTTGGCAGACACCTTTCTATACAGCAAAGGCAGCTCCACATTATCCAGTACATTCAGCGAGTTAATCAGATGGAAAGACTGAAACACAAAACCCAGCTTCTGGTTACGGAAAGCAGCCAGCTCCTTGTCCTTCATGCCGTCCACTTTCGTACCGGCTATTTCGATGGTACCGCTGGTGGGTGCATCCAATAAACCCATAATGTTCAGCAACGTAGATTTTCCGCAACCGGAAGGTCCCATGATACTGAGAAATTCTCCCTTGTTCACTTCGAGGTTTACATTTTCCAATGCCACGGTTTCAATCTCGTTTGTACGATAAATCTTGTTGATGCTAGTTAACTTAATCATAATGGTAAGTATTTAATTGTTATTATTCTGTTCCGTTTCTATTCCGCACAATTTCTGCTTCAAGAGGTCAAAAGTTATGCCAAAACCGTTTATCATTGATTATCTGCTATTTATACATGCAGTAAGGTGTCCGAAAATGAACACTTTGTCCGTTTTCATCTATTCGTCACGCAGGGCTTCCGTAGGTGGAATGCAGCTGATGTTGCGCGCCGGGATATAGATTCCCACCAACACTACCACCAGCAGTATCAGAAAGATGACGAGCGACACGAGCAAATAATGCAAGGTAAAATCCGATACCCAATAGCTCTCTGTACTCTCCACCCAATTCTGTCCTTTGGCCAGCCCTTCTTTCAGTGCATATTGCAAATAAAGCAGAAAACCAGTCAGTGAAGCGACCACGGTCAATACCGTGCCTTCGCCCATCAGCAGGCGGACAATGTCACTGCGTGTAGCTCCGAACGACAGCATCACTCCCACTTCCTCGCGCCTCGTACGTGTCTGCAACCAGAAGGTACCGATGACACCCAGGCAAAGATTCACCAGGAAGAAAGCCGCCATCGCCAAATTACGGCGGTAAATCGGTGTGGAATTGCTGGCTTCGCTCTCCGTTATAATCTGCTCATAGGAACGGACACTACGGGCAAACAGATTACCCCGCCTCATCTCCTTCACCATCCAGGGACGGAAATCGTGCAGAAAACGCTCCATGCTGACACCCTCTTTGAGACGTACCAGGATATGAGCACTTTCAGGGATATAACTTGTATCGATGGTAAGCATCGGCATAAATGCAACGGGGACGGGACGCCACTCGCTATACATCTTCATGGCTCCTATCGTACCGACAACCGGCATGTACAAGGTATCTCCATGGTCTCTGCTTACACAGCGTTTGCCATGCGCGTCTTTGGTATGGAACAACTGTTCGGCAGCATTCTCCGTCAGTACAATGTCATTCGGGGCATAGGCGTAGTCGGACAGCTGTCCGGGTGTCCGCCCCTTACCGGAACGGAAACCATACGTATCGAAAAAGTTCGTATGAGGCAGAAATTGTATCATCATAATAGATAAGGGAATCGTATCCCCTTCGGCAAACAATTGACTATTCGAACTTCCCGAAGAATTGGGATAACAGAATCCCAGCACGGGAGTGGCCGATTCCACACCGTCAAAGTCCTTGACATAACGCACCAAATTATAATAGTTGTCCACCAACGTAGCAGAGTCCTGCGCTTCGGCATCGTATCCCGGTGCCTGGGGCTGCAATGCGCCCAATGAAATGAGGCAAAGCCGCTCCGCATCATAGCCCAACGGGATATTACGATCGTGCGTGACCACAATCACCGGGTCCAATACAACCCAACTGATGATACTCACCAATATCAATTCGGCCAACAACCATCCGTTCTTGCGGCGGCGCGCCCAAAGATTCTTCCATATTAACTTAAACATACCAACCTCCCGTGTCTTATCGTTTTTCATTCAGTGAGTTCACAATCGGTTTCCGCAAGGAATACCACGCCGGTATAAGGGCCGACAACAGATTCAGCACGACGCACAGCGCCAATGCGGCGAGAAAAACCAGCGGAGCAAACAGCATTTCACCCGATACGCGGACCTCCACTCCTTCGGGTACCATATTCGGCCAGCTGTCGAATACCGTAAATATCCACTCGCGTCCCACGTAAAGTGCCAGCCATGCCAGCAGCAAGCCCAATGCTCCGCCCAGTGCGGTCAGCAGCAGGTTTTCCCACATCACTTGTGAAAGCAGTATCTTACGTCCGGCTCCAAACGATTTCCGCACGCCCATCTCTGCCAGACGTCCCTCCATACGGCTCGATATCATGCCGCTCAGATTCAGGGCAGGCACCAACAGCAATACGAGCAGGACAAGCAGAAAGTGGCGCACTGTGGCCCAAAGGTCAAACTCCATACTTGCATAAGTCTTGAAGACACTCAACAGATGGGAGGTGGGCTGCTCCCAGAAATCTACTTTCCATTCATCGGGATGCATAAGATTCTCCTTGCGGCAGATTTCCTTTATCTCAGCCCGCAGAGCATCTCCCTGCTTACTGTCCTGCACCAGAAAGGTAGCACTGAAAGCTCCCAGATAGGGAAGGTCGTACTTGGGAGTGCTGTAATCGGGCGACACCGTATAAGGTATATAAAGCTGTGCATAGGATTTAGAGGTGAGGTAACTGGCACTGCGCACCACCCCACAAACCCGATAGTCGATATAGTTCAGGCTGAACGAGCGTCCTACTACCTCTTCCGTCGTACCGAACAAGCGGCGTGCCAAATCATCGGTAATGACAGCAGTGGAAATGCCACTTGCCAGGTCGGATGCCGTGAATGGACTACCTTCCAGGAATTGGAAAGAATATATCTTGAAAAAAGCAGGGTCTGTCAACTTTACCATAACCGGAAAATCACCGCTGCGGTCGGCAGGCTGTATATAACTGTTTTCCGACAAATCATTATGCAGCTCGGCCGAAACGACAAGGGCATTCTCTACGGGATAGAACCAGTCTTGCAGTGCCTTGTAGGAAACAGCCCATTGCATGGTCCTGGTATTGTTGCCGCTTCCCTGCGTGAATTTTGAATTGCTGAGGTAAAGCGTATTCATGCGGTTTGCCTCTGGATAGACGGGCGCAATCTTCACATAATACACCACCGCCATAATCATTGTCATGGCAATGGCCAGCCCCGTACCCACAATGTAGAGCATGCTGAACAGTTTATTCTGCTTCAACAGCTCCCAGGCTTGTTTCAAGTAAACCTTTATCATTTTAGCTTCAACTTATTCTTGTTCTTATAGTTACTCATATCGCTCACCACCACTTCATCACCCGGTTGCAAGCCACTGACCACTTCTACAAACTCAAAGTTGGAATCGCCCAGCTGCACCTTGCGCTTTACAATTTCCTTGTCGGAATTGCGTACAAAAAGTTCATACTCCCCACGTCCCACATAATAGCTGGCATTGGCTATGCGCATCACGTCTTCCTTCACTGCATTCATCACATAGACGTCGGTTTTCAGACCGGAACGCAGTCGGCGGTTGTTGTCCTCATTCAACTGCACGGTAAAGGAGATGACGCCATTCTTTGAAAGCGGAGTAACACTGCTTACGGAACCTTCCAGCTTTTCGCTGCCAATCTTCACAATGGCCTTGCCGCCGGCAGCCACACGGTCACCGTAAGTATCGGCAATCTCGCCTTCCACCTTGAAGTGACTCAAGTCGGAGATGACGGCAATCTGTGAGCCTTCGGGAACCTGGGCACCAATCTGATTGTTGATATAAGTAAGGATGGCCTTCCGGGGCGAACGCACCTGCGCATCGTCGAGCGTACGTTTGGTTTCGGCCAGTGTCTTCTGGAACATGCTGAAATCCAGTTCCTGCACTTGGTATTCTGCAGCCAGCACTTCCTTCTCGTTGGCATACTGCTGCTGTAATTGCTCGTATTCCAGTTGTGCTACGTTGTAGCTCAGTTCGGCTTGGCGCACTTTGTCGGTGGTGCCGGAACCGAGGCTATCGAGGTACTGCTCGTTACGCAGTTCCACCTTCATGCGGTCCAGCTTCATGGCGGAGACTTTGATTTTCATCTGAAGGTCGGTCAGTTTGGTCTGGTTGTCAAGTTTCAGCTGTTTCAGCTTGTAGCTGCGCATCTGCTCTTCATCCAGCATCTTTTTGTAGTCGGTTTCGGCACTCTGTAAGTCCAGTTTCAGGATAGGGGTACCGACATCCACACTATCACCACCTTTTCTGTACACTTCCAAAATGCGGGTATTAATAGGTGAATTTATAATTTCCTCGAATGCAGGAACCACTTTTCCGGAGGCACTGACACTGACTTCAATCGTACCCTTGCCTACTTTGGAGAATACAAGGTCTTTCTCCTTCACTCCCGTACGCATCAATGAAATGAGTACACTGACCACTACGATACCTGCCACGCCGATAGCACCGTAGCGGATGATTTTCTTATTGCGTTCTTTATTACGCACTTCTTTCGGAATTTCTCTATCCATATCTTTAAATTTTATTGTTTGCGAACATAACGCTTAATATATACTAAATCCATGCCAAAATCATAAACCACTGAAAGTAAGCGAAAAGGCAAAAAAGAAGGGTGTCCGTTTTCGGACACCCTGTACATTTTCGGATAGCTTCTTTATCTTAATCTCAAGCGGTCTCCCACCTCGGGCACGTATTCCGCATCCTTACGATTCATCTTATAAAGGTTCTTCAGACGAATACCGTACTTTTGGGAAATGGAGTGCATGGAATCGCCGTCCTTCACAATGTAGACAGTATGGGGTTTGGCAGCTTTCTTGCGCTTTTCTTTCAAGTAGATGATGTCTCCCGCCTCCAGTGTATATTCTTTATGGAGGTCGTTGTATTTCACCAGTTTCTTCCAGCTGATGTCAAACTCCTTGCCCAATACCTGGAAGGTGTCTCCGTCGCGTGCCACGACATAAGCTATATCGTTGGCAATGTACACCTGATGCGGATTGGCCAGCCAAGGTTTCTTTTTCAGTTCCTTCTCCCAACTGCGGACATCGTGTTTGCTCATGCCACGGCTGTCGTACTTATACAGTTCATAGTCCTCAATAATGGTTATCAGGCGGTTGGCATACGACGGGTCGGTAGCATAGCCGGCCTTCTTCAAGCCGCGCGCCCAACCCTTATAGTCCGTAATCTTCAGTTTGAAAAGAAAAGCATAACGTGCTCCCCGTTTCAGGAAATCGGAATGGTCTTCATAAGAGTCTTTCGGATTGCGATAAGCGCGGAAACATTCATTGCGGGCATCGTCATCATGCCTCACCGTCCGTCCGCGCCAGTTGCCTCCACACTTGATGCCGAAGTGGTTGTTGCTCTTACGCGCCAGCTCGCTGTATCCGGCACCACTCTCCAACAGCCCTTGGGCCAGCGTGATGCTGGCAGGTATCTTATGACGTTGCATCTGCTCCACGGCAAGGGGAGCATACTGTTTGATATACTCATTGTAGCGGGCATTCCGGCGTTGTGCCTGCACTGTTGTAATGGAAATAAAAAGAAATGCTATGATAGCAGTCAGTCTGAAAATCCGTTTCATGCTTAAAATGTTGAGTTCTGCACAAAAGTCCGTAAAAGAATTGAAATAACCAATCTCTTTTCTATCTTTGTAACATTAATTACAATATAACCCTTTGCCTTATGAAAGAATTAAATATCGAAATCGCCGTCAAGATATACGACTATGAAGAACTGGATGCCGCCGACCGCGAACTGATGGATGCCGCCCGCGAGGCTACCAACCGCAGCTATGCCCCTTACTCCCACTTCTCGGTAGGAGCTGCAGCCAGACTGGCAAACGGTATTGTAGTGACCGGCACCAACCAGGAAAACGCCGCCTATCCTTCCGGGCTGTGTGCAGAACGCACCACCCTATTCTATGCCAACTCCCAACATCCCGACCAGGCAGTAACCACCCTCGCCATTGCTGCACGCAACGAGCACGACGAGTTCCTGGAGTCTCCCATCCCGCCCTGCGGCGCCTGCCGGCAAGTGATGCTCGAAACGGAGAAGCGCTTCAAGCAGCCAATGCGGGTGTTGCTGTATGGCAAAAAGGGAATCTACGAGCTGAAGAATGTGGGAGAATTACTGCCACTCTCGTTCGATGCTTCGGCCATGAAGTAACAGAACCAATAAAGTATTAACATCGTGTCTGCAGGAAGTTAATTTCTTGCAAACACGATATTAACTTCTTGCCGACACGATATTAATATCGCAAAAAGCCTTTGTTATTCAGTGGAAATTATTACCTTTGCGCCCACTAACCAATTAATTCCACCGATGAGAATATCCGACTAAAGACAACACATTTCGGTAAACATCACTATCAACATGCTTTTTCAGACTGAACGCTGAGCATCACCTATATAGATGTTTAGCCAATACTGTGTTTGTCTGTACCCCTCCCCTTCGAGAATTTCAATTTCGGGGAATGCTTGCATCCCCCCTATCATTCTTACTTCTAAAAACACAGTAGAAACTTATGAGCTTTATCATTAAAGACCTTAGCTATATCCATGCAGATAAGGAAATCTTGTTTTCACACCTCCACTTGAGTATCAACTCCGGAGATAAAATAGCCCTGACCGGAAATAACGGTTGCGGCAAGTCTACCCTCATGCGCATTTTGGCAGGAGACTTGTCACCAAGTTCGGGAACGGTGCTACGCCCCGAACATCTGTACTACGTGCCCCAGCACTTCGGACAATACGACCGGCAGACAATAGCACAAGCTTTGGGAATCAGCCACAAGCTATCTGCCCTGCATGCCATCCTAAGCGGTGACGCTACCGAAAAGCACTTCAATACGCTCAATGATGACTGGAACGTGGAAGAACGCGCCCAGACTTCTCTCGACAGCTGGGGACTGGACGGTATCCCACTCTCCCGTCCGATGGAAGGACTTAGCGGCGGCGAAAAGACCCGCATCTTCCTGGCAGGCATGGAGTTGCACAACCCAACAGCCATCCTGCTGGACGAACCGACCAACTATCTGGACGCGGATGGACGGGAACGTCTGTATAACTTGATACGACGGACATCGGCTACCGTGCTCGTCATCAGTCACGACCGCACGCTACTGAATCAGTTGCCTGCCATCTGCGAACTCTCCTCCCAGGGATTGACGTATTACAGCGGAAACTACGACTTCTACAAAAAACAGAAGGCCCTGCAACAGAAAGCCCTTACCCAACAACTGGAAGAGAAGCAGAAAGCCCTGCGCCTTGCACGCAAAGTGGCACGCGAAGTAGAAGAACGGAAGGCCAAACAGAATGTGCGGGGAGAAAAAAACTCCATTAAAAAGGGGATTCCCCGCATCATGATGGGAGCACTGAAAAACAATGCGGAAAACAGCAGCAGCAGACTCAGCAGCATTCATACGGAGAAAACGGAAAAATTGCAGGCAGAAATGTCAGGTATCAAAAGTTCACTGCCACAGACAGACAAACTGAAAACAGACTTCAATGCCTCTCATCTGCATGTGGGGAAGGTTCTAGTCAAGGCAAAGGACGTCAACTTTCATTATCCCAGCCTCGTGGCTTCTCCTATGGAGACAACCCGTCCGGAGGCAGTAAAGGAGCTCTGGTCTTCCTCCCTCACCTTCCAGTTGAGAAGCGGCGACCGCCTCAGCTTGAAAGGAAAAAACGGCAGTGGAAAAACAACCCTGCTGAAACTCATCATGGGCGAACTGCACCCCACCGGCGGAGTGATGGAGCGTGCCGACTTCACCTCCGTCTATCTGGACCAGGAATACTCCCTCGTCCGTAATGAGCGCAGCGTACTCCAACAAGCAGAAGCTTTCAACCACCGCCACCTGCCGGAACATGAAGTGAAAACCATCCTCAACCGTTACCTCTTTCCCCGCGACGTGTGGAACAAGCCGTGCGGCAAACTGAGTGGCGGCGAAAAGATGCGCCTCTCCTTCTGCTGCCTGATGATTGCCGACAATACCCCGGATATGTTCATTCTGGACGAACCCACCAACAATCTGGACATCGAGAGTATAGAAATAATAACGGCAACGATACGCGACTACGCCGGCACCGTAATTGCCATCAGCCACGACCGGGAGTTTCTGAAAGACACCGGCATCGAACGGGAGATACTTTTGGAATGAATCAGTAATTTAGGTAACAACAACCGTAATTTGTATACTGCCATTCTCATAAAACCTGCCTATTTTTGCAGCACGTAATCATTTACTAACTAACGAACAACGAATATGAGCAAAAAAGTATTAATCCTCTCCTCCAGTCCCCGCAGGAATGGAAACTCCGACCTCTTGTGCAATGAATTCATGCGCGGTGCCGCAGAGGCCGGACATCAAGTAGAAAAGATTTTCCTGAAAGACAAGCACATCAACTACTGCACGGGATGCAGCGTATGCAGCATGTACGGCAAACCCTGCCCGCAAAAGGACGATGCCGCCGAAGTGGTGGAAAAGATGATTGCCGCCGACGTCATCGTCATGGCAACCCCCGTCTACTTCTACACCATGAGCGCGCAGATGAAGACACTGATTGACCGTTGTTGCGCACGCTACCTTGAAATAAAGGACAAGGAGTTCTACTTCATCATCGCCGCCGCCGAAGAAAGTGTCCCCATGATGGAGCGTACCATCGATGGTTTCCGTGGCTTCCTCGACTGCCTGGAAGAGCCCAAAGAATGCGGCACCATTTATGGCGTGGGTGCCTGGAAGGTGGGCGAGATAAACGACAAGCCTTCCATGCACGAAGCCTACGAGATGGGAAAAAAGGTATAAAGAACGAATACTAATCGCTATACAATACATTTATGCTACGTACCATCAGACTGACCCTTGCCGTCATCTTCTTCGCACTCATCACGCTGTTGTTCCTCGACTTCACGGGAACACTGCATGCCTGGTTCGGATGGATGGCGAAGATACAATTCCTGCCGGCCGTGCTGGCACTGAACATCGGTGTAGTACTGTTTCTTGCAGTGCTGACCTTGGTATTCGGACGCATCTACTGCTCCGTCATCTGCCCGTTGGGAGTATTCCAGGACATTGTTTCCTGGCTCTCCGCCAAACGGAAGAAAAACCGTTTCCGCTACTCGTCCGCACTGAAATGGCTACGCTACGGTGTGCTGGGAGTATTCGTACTTGCCATTATCGGCGGACTGAACTCTTTTGTCGTGCTGCTGGCCCCTTACAGCTCATACGGGCGCATCGTTTCCAGCCTTTTCTCCCCACTCTACCAGTGGGCAAACAACGGACTGGCCTACCTGGCCGAACGTGCTGACAGCTATGCCTTCTATGAAACGGATGTATGGATGAAGAGTCTCCCTACCCTGCTGATTGCCACGGTCACTCTGGTGGTCCTCATCGTGCTGGCATGGCGAGGTGGACGTACCTATTGCAACACCATCTGTCCGGTAGGTACAGTGCTTGGCTTCCTCTCGAAGTATTCCTTGCTGAAACCGGTGATTGACACAAAGAAGTGCAACAGTTGCGGACTTTGTGCCCGCAACTGCAAGGCATCGTGCATCAACATCAAGGCACACGAAATAGATTACAGTCGTTGCGTGGCATGTATGGACTGTATCAACAAGTGCAGGAAAGGTGCCATCACTTACACACGCCGCAAGCCGGCCTCCGCTGCTGTCTCCCAGGAAACCTCCGTGGCACCGGAGCAGGTAAACGACGCCCGCCGCGCATTTCTCTCTACAACTGCCGTGTTTGCTGCTACGGCAGCCCTCAAGGCGCAGGAGAAGAAAGTGGACGGTGGACTGGCTGTCATCGAGGACAAAAAAATCCCCGAGCGCGCCACTCCCATCACTCCTCCGGGCTCACTGAGCGCCCGCCACTTTGCACAACACTGCACAGCCTGCCAGCTCTGCATATCGGTATGTCCCAACCAAGTGCTCCGTCCTTCTTCGGACTTGACAAAACTGATGCAGCCGGAAATGTCCTACGAACGCGGTTACTGCCGCCCCGAATGCGCCAAGTGTGCGGAGGTGTGTCCTACCGATGCCATCCATCTGACGAGCCTCGCCGAGAAATCGGCCGTCCAAATCGGTCATGCCGTATGGATTAAGGAGAATTGCATCTGCATCACAGACAAGATGGAATGCGGGAACTGTGCCCGCCATTGTCCGGCCGGTGCCATACAGATGGTTCCTTCAGACCCGGAAGACGAAGCCTCCATCAAGATACCGGTAGTCAACGCCGAACGCTGTATCGGATGCGGAGCATGCGAGAACCTTTGTCCGTCGCGTCCGTTCAGTGCCATTTATGTGGAAGGCCATGTGATGCACAGAACTGTCTGAAGCAGCTTTATCACCCTAATATCCATTTATAATTTCAGTCCTATCACAATGAAAGAAGACAATAAGAACAAGATAAACCGCCGCGATTTCTTCAAACTCGCCGGTGCAGGAACGCTTGCCTCGGCAGCAGCCCTATACGGCTGTTCGGGCAACAAGAACAACGGGGAAAGCGAATCGGCCGCACTGGGCGAGATATCAACCGACAAGATGACCTATCGTACCAACCCCAACACGGGCGACCGGGTTTCCCTGCTGGGATACGGATGCATGCGATGGCCCACCCGGAAACGCGCCGACGGGAATGGAGACGAAATAGACCAGGAAGCCGTGAACGACCTGATAGACTATGCCATTGCCCACGGAGTGAACTATTTCGACACCTCCCCCGCCTATGTGCAAGGTCTGTCGGAGCGCGCCACAGGCATTGCCTTAAAACGCCATCCACGGGAGAAATTCTTCCTTGCCACAAAGCTGTCCAACTTCAGTCCCAGCACGCACAGCCGCGAAGAGTCCCTTGCCATGTATCACCGCTCCTTCCGCGACCTGCAAGTGGACTACATCGACTACCTCCTGCTGCACGGCATCGGCATGGGCGGCATGGAAGCCCTCCGTTCCCGCTATCTGGACAACGGCATGCTGGACTTCCTGCTGAAAGAGCGCGAAGCCGGACGCATCCGCAACCTCGGATTCTCCTATCATGGAGACATCGAAGTCTTTGACTACCTGCTCTCCCGCCACGACGAACTGAAATGGGACTTCGTACAAATCCAACTGAACTACGTGGACTGGCGACATGCCAAAGAAGTGAATACCCGCAACACGGATGCCGAATACCTATATGCCGAGCTGGTGAAGCGCAACATTCCTGCCGTTATCATGGAGCCGTTGCTGGGCGGACGCCTATCCCGCCTAAACGACCACTTGATGGCACGTCTGAAACAACGCCGCCCGCAGGAGAGCGTGGCTTCCTGGGCCTTCCGATTTGCAGGTACTTTCCCCGATGTGCTGACCGTACTGAGCGGAATGACGTACATGGAGCATCTGCAAGACAACCTGCGTACCTTCTCCCCGCTTGTTCCATGTACGGAAGAGGAGTTTACCCTGCTGGAAGATACCGCCCAGCGAATGCTGCAATACCCCACCGTGCCGTGCAACGACTGCAAATACTGTATGCCGTGCCCCTATGGACTGGATATTCCAGCCATCTTGCTGCACTACAACCGCTGCATCAACGAGGGCAACGTGCCGCAGAACAGCCAAGACGAGAATTACCGCGAGGCACGCCGCGCCTTCCTGATAGGCTATGACCGCAGTGTTCCCCGTCTCCGCCAAGCCAACCGCTGCACCGGTTGCGGCCAATGCAACCCGCACTGTCCGCAAGGCATCGACATCCCGGCGAAACTGCAGGAGATAGACCGATTTGTGGAAGCGCTGAAGCAGGAAACCCTTTAACGGACTTATCTTCAACCCTGGTTGTCCATTTTAAGGATTACCAATCATATACAGATTCTTCTTTTTGTATAACTTTGCAAAAAGAACCATAGATAAACGATGAATAAAAAGATTTTAACCGCAATTTTAATAAGTATCGCCCTTCCGGGTAGTATGCTGTCCGCACCTGCCGACAGCCTCCGGCTGAAAAGCTACAAGCTTGATGAAGTCGTAGTGACCGGGACAAGAAATGAAACAGACATCCGCCACCTGCCAATGACCATCTCCGTAGTGGGCCGCCAGCAACTGGAACAGACCTACCAGCCCTCCATCCTGCCTACACTGACCGAGCAGGTGCCCGGACTTTTCACCACAAGCCGCGGCATCATGGGCTACGGCGTATCCACGGGAGCCGCAGGAGGCATGAGCCTGCGCGGGATAGGCGCCGGAGTAAACGCAGCCGGAGGACCTACGACCAGCCTGCTGGTGCTGATAGACGGACACCCGCAATACATGGGCCTGATGGGGCATCCCATCGCCGACGCCTACCAGAGCATGATGGCCGAACGGGTGGAAGTGCTGCGCAGTCCCGCCTCCGTCCTCTATGGGTCCAATGCAATGGGCGGGGTTATCAACATCGTCACCCGCAAGATGCAGGAGGACGGGGTGAAAACCAATGCGCAGATAGGATACGGTTCCTACAATACCCTGCAGACGGAAGTCTCCAACCGCGTGAGGAAAGGGCGTTTCAGCAGCGTGGTGACCGGCTCGTACAACCGTACCGACGGACACCGTGACGACATGGAGTTTGAGCAGTATGGCGGCTATGCCAAACTGGGATACGACTTCAGCGACACCTGGAAGCTGTGGGGCGACGTGAACATCACCCGCTTCAACGCCTCCAATCCCGGCGAAGCCGACAATCCGTATATAGACAACGACTCGCGCATCACACGCGGCATGACCTCCTTCGCACTGGAAAATCGTTACGACTGTACTTCCGGCGCCGTGAGCTTCTTCTATAACTGGGGCCGGCACAGAATTAATGACGGCTACCATCCCGGAGGAGAGCCCCAGAAGTCGCACTTCAACTCCAAGGACCGGATGCTGGGCATATCGTGGTATCAAAGCGCCACGCTCTTCACCGGCAACCGCCTGACCGTAGGTTTCGATTACCAGCACTTCGGCGGAGAGTCCTGGAACAAGGTTGTCGCCATCGACGAGGCAAAACCCGGACAGCAGATTGGTGACCGCATCCCCGGCGTGGACAAGCAGATGGATGAATTTGCAGGCTATGTGGATTTCAGGCAGGACATCAACAGTTGGCTTTCACTGGACGCCGGTGTCCGCATAGACCACCATTCGCACGTAGGCACGGAATGGATTCCCCAAGGGGGACTGGCTTTCCATCTGCCGCGGCAGGCAGAACTGAAAGCAATGGTGAGCAAAGGATTCCGTAACCCCACCATCCGGGAGATGTACATGTTCCCTCCACAGAACCCCGATTTGAAAGCGGAGAGCCTGATGAACTATGAACTCTCCTTTACGGGGCAGCTTTTGGGAGGGCCCATGTCCTATGGGGTGAACCTCTACTACATCAACGGGGACAACATCATCATGACGGACCCTGCCCTGCGCAAGAACGTCAACTCCGGCGAGATAGAGAACTGGGGTGTGGAAACCAACCTCGGATACCGCATCAACCGCCACTGGCAGATGAATGCCAATTATAGCTGGCTGCACATGGAGAATCCGGTACTGGCGGCTCCCGAGCACAAACTCTATGCCGGTGCGGACTTTACGCAAGGACGTTGGGGCCTATCTACCGGTATACAATACGTGAAGGGTCTCCATACCTCGGTCACCCCGGGTAAGGAGAAGCAGGAAAGCTTCGTACTCTGGAACCTGCGTGCCAACTACCGTCTGTGCAGTTTTGCCGACGTCTTCGTCAAGGGTGAAAACCTGCTGGCACAACGCTATGAAATCAATGCAGGCTTCCCCATGCCGAAAGCTACGGTGATGGGAGGCGTAAATATCAACTTTTAATACATTACAACTACATGGAAACAAAAACAGTTAAACTCTACTCGCTGGATTACAATAATGTGAAGACGTATCTGGCAGCCTCGCTATTCATTCTTGGCAATCTGGCTCTTCCCCAGCTCTTTCATCTCATTCCCCAGGGAGGGATAACCTGGCTTCCAATCTATTTCTTCACGCTGGTGGGCGCTTATAAATTCGGATGGAAAGTGGGGTTGCTGACAGCCGTCCTGTCGCCCGTCCTCAACTCCCTGCTATTCGGAATGCCACTTCCCGCAGCACTTTCCGCCATTCTGTTGAAGTCTGTATTACTGGCTGTGGCGGCGGGCTGGGCAGCACACCGTTTCCAGCGCATTTCCCTGCCTATCCTGCTGGCAGTAGTTCTTTTCTATCAGGTAGCAGGTACTTTGGGAGAATGGGCCATGGTGGGCAGCTTCTTCCGGGCTGTACAAGATTTCCGTATCGGCGTGCCGGGAATGGGATTGCAAGTGGCAGGCGGATATTTACTGCTGAAATATAGCCTTCAATAAGCACGCTTTCAGGGCAAACCTTATTTCAGTAATTCCGCAAAGGGGTGTATTCCGCCCGATAGATGCGGTCGAAGAACGGCGTCCACTCATTGTCCGTGATGCCAATCTGCAGACCGTAGAAGTGTGTACCGGCTTCCCGACAGCGACGAATCTCCTCCATAAAGGCAGGTGAAGAGTGAGGAATCTTGAAGTCGCTGACCCAAAGCACATCGGCATTCATATACTCCTTGCCTTCTTTGAGCAGGCGGAACGTGGCTTCCAGCATGCGGGTGGCATCCGTATCCCCGCAAGCTGTCTTTGAGAAGAATTCGAGCAGCCTTGCCCGTTCCTTCCTTACGTCAATCGGCTGGATGGAGACGGAAAAAGCTATCAGAAAGCAGTTCCGCCGTTGACGGTCGGCTATCTCCAGGAGCTTTATCAGCAGGGAGTGGGCAATCTTCTCCGGCTTGCCGGCCATGCTTCCCGAGGTGTCTAGACAGACAATCATCGGACCTTTGGGACGGGCAGGCTTGGTTTCGATGCGCCGGGCAGGCTGCATGATTTCCGATTTATAGCGGAAGGTCTGGAGCTTGCGGGTGAGGTATTTGTAGACGAACAAATCTTCCAGTTCGCTGTCTGCCGAATGGGCAAGCTCAATGGGAAGCAGGGCATTGAGGTCGTTGCCGGTACTGATGCCCAGGATGTCACATTTGGAGGAGTGCTCCATTTTGTAGACGTTTCCCTCGGCAACGCGGATTTGCTCACGTCCTTCGTCGTCTGCCATACGCCCCATCTTGCGGGCCACTTTCACTATCTCGGGGCAAGAGCGCTGGATGCGCACGATTTTCCGTATACGCTCAAAGTCGACAGTATTCCACAAGCCGCTCATCATGCCCCAGGTCTGGAAGAATTCGTCCTTATCCACCCGGTTCTGGCGGATGTACTCGGGGATGTCTTTCAGATTGGAACGGAGCCTGCGCTCGAGGGCATCTTTGCGGAAAGCAATCTCTTTCTCCTTTTCTTCGTGCATCTTCAGTTGGAAGGCGTCTTCCCAGTCGTCCACCATTTTCTCCCAGACTTCATCGTCCGCATATCCTCCTTCTGTACCGAAGTGGCTGCGGTAGAAACGGGAGTCGAAGCCGTACTCCCGGTATTTGTCGGAAATCTGCTGGAGCAAGGCTTGCCAGCCGTCTTTCCGCTTTGCCATGGACCATTCCAGCACGAGCTTCATCCCGGTCCGTTCCGACTGGCTTTTCCGGAGGTGGTACCTCTCCTTCTCCAAGTTCAATTGGATGAACTGAATCATGGTGTCGTAAAAGATACGTGCACAGACCTCATCGCCCAGCACCTGCACCTTGACCATGGAGTCGTTCATCACAGAGAGTAGATAGGCATACAAGGGCTCGGTATCCGTCTCTGCGCACTCTCCGGTGGCAACGAAACGGTCCAGTGCCTGCACATAGAAGGCGGTGTCATATCGGGTGACGGTGGTGTTCATCTTCTTCTTGGTTACTGGAGGATTATTCGTCTCCATATCTCAGTTTGCGCATGTCCACACGCGCCCAGGCTATTTCCTTGCGGACGATGGAGACGTATTGAGCTACGCTCTTTTTGTCTTCTTCGGAGACGAAAAGGTTGTCGGACAAATCTCTTACCAGGCGGTCTATGCTGGTGGCGGCGGCGTCCAGTTCCGTCTCGTAGTCACGGTCGGTGACGGAGAGGTTTCCCAGCCAGAGTTGTTGCTCCTCACCTCGTTGCAGACGCCGCATGGGGAAGCGCACACCGTTGATGTAGAGATGCTTGTCGTCGCGGTAGAGGGTGACGCGTTCGGTGCCTTCCTCTTTCACGGCGCCGGTGTCGGCAAAGGCGCGGATGATGGTACGCTTGGGATTGATGGGGTCGGCATACATTACGCCCAAGGTGGGGGCATCTTTGGCGCTGTACTCCTTCAGATTTTTGTAGTCCACGATAAAGATGTAGGTGTTGCCCGTACCATGTTTCTCCACCTGGTAGTAGAAGTGTTCCGTTATCAGCAGGTCATCGTCCCTACGGTCGCCGGCAAGGCGGGCTTTGTCGAGGGCTTCGCGCACACGGCTGACTTTCAAATCGGATTTCAGCGAGGAGGCGATACCAGCAATCTGTTTTGTGTGGGACACGAATAAGGCACGGATAACGATGTCACGGATGGCAACGCTCTCATCAGGCTCACTCCATAGGCAGTGGTAGACGGGAAGCAGGTCGGTCATGGAGACTTCCGTGCGGCCGTGGACGAAGGCGGAGGTCTTGAGCAGCTTCACGATGTTTTTCCAGCGGCGGTCGCTGACGTAGACATTGCGGCGCAGGTCGGAGTCTTGCATCTCTACGCTTGTCAGTCCGTGGCGAATGGCTGTGATGCAGGAAAGAACATCGAGAGGCAAGGTTACGCGGCGTATCTCAGCTTGCCATTCGGCATACTCGCGGTCGGAGATTTGCCATTCGCAGGCAGTCGTTTCCGGATGGTCGGCAGAATCGTCCAGCAGCATTTTGTAGAAAGACTCTTCCTGCTTGACGCAGGTGCAGAGAATGCGGATAAGGAAGCGGTCCCATAGGGCTTCCAGTCCCTCGCCTTGAGCGGGCAGTTCGTTACTGGCAGCTACGAGCAGTTTGAGGGGGAGATGCAGTTCCTTGTCGCCGTTGCGGAAAAGTTTCTCGTTGATGACGGTCAGCAGAGTGTTCTGTATGGCAGGGCCTGCTTTCCATATTTCGTCCAGAAACACGACATCGGCTGTGGGCAGATAGCCGTCGATGGCACGTTCATACTTGTCGGATTCTTTCAGTCGGCTAATGCTGACAGGACCGAAAATCTCGTCGGGCGTAGAGAAGCGGGACATCAGGTATTCAAAGGCACGGGCATCTGTAAAAGCCGACTTTAGCCGCCTGGCTACCATTGACTTGGCTACTCCCGGAGGTCCCAGGAGCAGAATGCTCTCGCCTGCCAGAGCTGCCAGCAGGGAGAGGTTTATTTCAGTTTCTTTTTCGTATACTCCCCGGTTCATTTCGGAAAGGAGGAGACGAATGCGTTGGGTTATTTCCACAATATGATTTATTTATAGTCAGTACTCATGTATAAAGAAAAGTGTGTAAAGATACAAAATAGTAGGGAAATCAGAGAGAGTCTTATTAAGATTCACTATCTTTGGAAAACAAATACACACAGACACGCACACACGTTGTGATTTGCTTTCATTTCCTATATCTATTACCATTTCTACCTGGAGACAAATTGTCCCCAGGTAAGTGACCAGTCCTTCATCGGGTCAGTCCCTATTATTGGGGATTTAACAATCCCCCCTCTTTTGCCGAAAACTAAAACTTTCCTCCCCAAACACTACCCTTCGTATCACAATATTTTATACCTTTGTTCACTAAGAAATAATCGTCCCATACCCATTTCTGTTTCGTCCGACAGCTGTCGGACGATAATTAAACAACTGTTGGACGATAATGCAACAGTTGTCGGACGATTAGTTTTTAGGAAGAAGAAAATTAATCCGCTTAGCGACAAAAATAATTCCCCGAAGCGACGAGAACTGTTTATCGCTATAAACAAAAATAAATATCTTATGAGCGCGTATTACGACCTTTACGAAACGCCTTCGCCCGACGGGAAAGAAGACAAGAAATCACTCCATGCACGTATCTGCCCGAAAAGGACTTATACCCAAAAGGAGTTTGTGGAACATATTGCAACTTTCCAACATCTGCCCAAGAATGTGATAGGGGCAGCATTGGATGCCTGCATTGACGAGTTGTGCGACCTCCTTGCCAACGGAAACATCGTGGAGCTGGGAGAACTCGGATTCTTCAGCACTTCACTGAAATGTTTGCGCGAGACCGACGACGAGAAAAAGAAAATCCGCTCCGAATCCGTCCAATTCCAAAACGTACACCTGCGCATCAGCAGCACGTTCCGCAACAACATCAAGAAGAAAATGACGTTGGAACGTGTACACTCCACTACCAAGAAATCGAAAAAAGTAGTAGAGACCACCGAAGAAACAAGAAAAGCCGAACTGGAACTGTTCCTCAAGCAGAATGTATGTATCAACAAGAACGAATACATCCAGCTAAGCGGACTAACCAGACATGCCGCCATAGACGAACTGAACAACTTCATCCGGCAAGGGTTCCTGCGCCGCCGCGGAATGGGAAGGTCAACGGTCTATGTGCGACAAGAAAAAGACACAGCAAACGAAATTTAGGGGGGCAAGCACAGAGACATAGAAATTAATTTGAAAAGAATCTCTGTGCCTTTGTATTTTCGTGTTCATCCCCCCCAAAATAATAAAACAACAAACAATGGAAAAATCAACAGAACCCCAACCCTGCACGCAGTGGTTCGTCTTCTTCAAAGACCAACTGCTGCTGAAAAAAGGATATACAGACAAAGGAGAAATAAAATACAGCGTACCCGTCAGTATAGAGCCTCCTCTGACACCGGAAGCCGGAAGTAATATACACGAAGTGTTCCCCCCCAACGGCAAGCAAGTACGTGCATTCGCCTTGGAACAGCCCGTGGCCGAAACCGACGAATGGGTCATGATAGGCCTGCGCGCATCGTACGACTACATCTCGCCGGACGAGTACCGTTCTGCAGGAAAGGCCTTCCAGATACTCTATTGGGACGAGCACAGCCACTTCTGCCCCGTGTGTGGTACCGCCATGGAGCACCAGACCCCCATCATGAAGAAGTGTCCCAACTGCGGCAATGAGATGTACCCTCCCGTTTCCACCGCCATCATCGTACTGATACGCAAAGGAGACGAAATCCTGCTGGTGCATGCCCGGAACTTCCGAGGAACCTTCTACGGACTGGTGGCAGGCTTCCTCGAAGCCGGCGAGACACTGGAAGAATGTGTGGAACGGGAAGTTTTTGAGGAAACGGGGCTGAAGGTAAAGAACATCACCTACTTCAGCAACCAGCCCTGGCCCTACCCCAGCGGATTGATGGTGGGTTTCATTGCCGACTACGAAAGCGGGGAGATAAAACTGCAGGAAGATGAGCTGACCGCTGCCGCCTTCTATTCCAAAGACAACCTGCCCGAAATTCCACGAAAACTGAGTATCGCAAGAAGGCTGATAGACTGGTGGATGGAGAACAATTAAAAATTAAAGAATTAAAAAGAGGGGGGGAAGAAATTTTAAAAAGCAGATTGCGGAAAACACACACTCACAAACGAACAACTACGAATGAAACGACTCTCATTCACATCAACCAATCGGTGTGTAACCGCAATCTGCCTATACTTAACTTCCCTGCAAACGTTTTGTTCATCAACCATCGGGTTTAAGTCTTTATTTAAGTTTTCTTTCAACACAGAAGCAAAAGGAAGAGGCGCAGCCCTCACGGGTTACGCCTCTCCGAACACTATATACACATTTTTTCCTCTTTCCTATCAAATGCCGAGTGACTTGCGCACTGCCTCCACTTTCTTCTCAGCTTCGGCATCGGCGCTGGTATAGCATTTCGGACAACCCATCTCGCCCTTCACCTCGATATAGAACTTTATCTTCGGTTCCGTACCGGAAGGACGGACAGAAATCTTCGTGCCGTCTACAGTGAAATATTGAAGTACATTGGAAGTCTCGGGCATATCCAGCTTGCTTACGTTGCCCTGGACATCAGTAAGTTCCAGCGTCTTGTAATCCTTAATCAGACTGACAGCCGAACCGCCGATTTCCTTCGGAGGATTGGCACGGAAGTTATCCATCATCGCCTTGATTTCCTCGGCACCGCTCTTACCCGGTTTCACCACATTCACGGTGGTTTCCTTTGAGAATCCATATTCTACATAGATTTCCATCAATACGTCATAGAGCGTCTTACCCTGGTCTTTGGCCCAAGCACAGATTTCGGCCAGCAAGGAGCAGGCAGAAACCGCATCTTTATCACGGACAAAGTCTTCGGCCAGGAAGCCATAGCTTTCTTCACCACCACCGATATACTGCTGCTTGCCTTCGCTCAGACGGATTTCGCGAGCAATCCACTTGAAGCCGGTGTAGCAGTCGCGCATTTCAATCTTGTTCTTGTCTGCCACAGCCTTGATGAGTTCAGTGGTCACGATGGTCTTCACGATGAAGTCGTTTGGCTGCATCTTGCCCATTGCAATACGGTTCTTGATGATGTAGTACAAGAAAATGAGACAAGTCTGGTTACCATTAATAAGCACCCACTCGCCCTTATCGTCCTTGCAGGCCATACCGACACGGTCGGCATCCGGGTCACTTGCCATCACGATGTCAGCGTCAATCTTCTTGGCCAGCGCAATGGCCATGGAAAGGGCTTCGGCATTTTCGGGATTCGGAGAAACCACCGTCGGGAAATTGCCGTCCTTCACCATCTGTTCGGGCACGCAGTTGATATTCTCAAATCCCCACTCCTTCAATGAGTCCGGAATGAGCACGCGGCCTGCGCCATGAAGCGGAGTATACACAATGCTGAGGTCTTTCTGGCGACGGATGACTTCGGGGTCGATGGAGATGGAGTGAACCATGTCCAGATAAACCTTATCCACTTCCTTGCCGATAATCTGAATCAAGTCCTTGTTGCCGTTGAACTTGATGTCGGCCACCGTCACCTTATTCACCTCGTCTATGATGGCTGTATCGTGCGGAGCGAGCACCTGCGCACCGTCATCCCAATAAGCCTTGTAGCCGTTGTATTCTCTGGGGTTGTGGCTGGCTGTAATGTTGATACCGCTCTGGCAGCCGAAGTGGCGAATGGCAAATGAAACTTCGGGCGTAGGACGAAGGTCATCAAAAAGATATACCTTGATGCCGTTTGCAGAGAAGATGTCGGCAGAAATCTTTGCGAACTTGTCGCTATTGTTGCGGCAGTCGTGCCCCACAACAACGGAAATATCCTTCTTTCCGGCAAAACATTTGTTCAGATAGTTGGACAAGCCCTGTGTTGCGGCACCTACGGTGTAGATGTTCATGCGGTTTGTACCGGCACCCATGATGCCGCGCAGACCGCCCGTTCCAAATTCCAGGTCTTTGTAAAAACTGTCTATCAATTCGGTTTTATCTGGATTTTCCAACATGCGTTTCACTTCTGCCTGAGTTTCGGCATCATATGCCGGGGTAAGCCATTTTTCGGCTTTCTCAGTCACCTGCTTAATCAGTTCCTGATTTTCCATAAGACTGTTATTGTTTTAAGGGTTAATATAAACTTTTTTGTAAGACACAAATGTAGAAGAATAAGTTCAAATATCCTAATTTTATTCAGGCATTTTATATCTGTCTCCCGTCTGCTTAACATACTCTTCAAGGAACTCCTTCGGGTATCCCGGGCGGATTACGCCTGCCGGCTGGCCGATGGAATTACGTTCGAATTGACCGTTTTTCATACGTTTGACAACGCCGTCATTATACTTTACGACAAGAAACTCGCCAAGACGTTTCCAAGTATCGAAAGTGCTTTGGGCAGTCATGTTCGTATAGTTGGTAAGAAATGCCTTTGCTTTGGCAGGATCTTTTTCCAGCAGTTTGGCAGCAGCAGCCTCAACGCCTTCCTGCGCTTCGTTGAAGGTTGTCTCCAACTCTGTCTGAGTGGCACGCACGTCGCCCATCATCAAGTCATAACGGGGATAAACCATATTGGCCACCCAGTTGAAAATCCAGAAAGCGGAGTTCCAGGAGAAAGTGATGTAATCGGCGCCGTCCACACGGGTGTAGCATACGGGAACCTTGTCCGTACAGCAGTATACGGGCGTAAATACCGTCATGTTGGCATCATCTGTGCCGAACCACAATACTCCACCGATAGGATCGGGCAACTCGGAGCGCATCTGTGCCACGAATACGAAACCGCTCTGCTGGGTGGAGATGGGACGTTCATTGAAGTATTCCTGGTCACCCACCTTGAAAGAGAGTGGAGAAAGGCGGTACGGGGTATGATACGGGCCTGCGCCGAAATCTTTGCTGATGTCGAGAGGAGTACCTTCATAATGGTCGCGCATGGCGTTCTTCACATCCTGCACGGAAACCTTGCGGTTGGGCTTCACAAACAGAGGCATCGGAGTGTCCGTCTCACCCAATATATAAGGCAGGAACTCGTTGCCGCGGTCGGTAAACATATTGAAATAGCTCCATACGCGTGCCTCGCAATAGCGACGGGCACCGAAATCGAGCGGAGCATAGGCATCGGCAAAGCTGAAATCCTTGTTCACACCGTCAAAATAGCCCTTCTCGCGTGCAAAGGAGATGACATCGGGGGAGTACATACAGTTCTCCTTGTCGTTCATGTTGAACTGATGAATGCGGCTCTGGTTGGCATGAGCGGAGATACAATCATCGGGCACGCGGACAGCTACCCATACGGCACCGCGCACACCGGGTCCCTTGCCAATCATCTCCATAATCCATATTTCGTTGGGGTCGGCGATGGTGAAGGACTCGCCACTGCTGTAATAGCCATATTCCTGCACCAGTTCCGTCATCACTTTGATGGCCTCGCGGGCGGTGCGTGAGCGTTGCAGACCGAGGTAAATCAGGCTGCCGTAGTCGATGATGCCGGTGGTATCCACCAGCTCGGGACGTCCGCCGAATGTCGTCTCACCGATAGTGAGCTGGAACTCATTCATGTTGCCAATGACATTGTACGTCTGACGCGCCTGCTCTATCTGCCCAAGGTATTTGCCGGTGTCCCACTCGTGTATGTCAATCAGCGTACCTTTCTTGTGCATACCAGCAGGATAATGATACAACTCGCCGAACAAACCATAAGAATCGGCAGAATAGGAAACAATGGTAGAACCGTCCGCGGAGGCGTTCTTGCCTACGATAAGATTGGTGCAGGCCAGCGCATTCGCCACGGCTGCCACAACAAACAAGACGGAAAGAGTCAGTCTTTTACTTTTCATACTTCTAAATTATAATGTTACTAAATATTTCAGTCTTTACCATACAAAATCAAACTGTTCGGTAGTACGGTTGCCACAGCCATCCGTCACCGTCATCTCCACCACATGCTTGCCGCCTTTCTCCACATATTTCGGGTCGAGCTCGCACACCAGGTTACCACTGATGGAATTGGGCTTTCCAAACAAGGCATACTTCCCGTCAATCGTACCCCGATAGGTATTGATGCCGGTTTCCTTGTCCTTGGCCTTGAAGATGATTTTTCCCGTACGTCCCCATTGGGCTTGGTTCACGGGAGTTATCACCGGCGGAACCGTATCCACCGCCACGGTATAAGTCCCCAAATCCCGTATACGCACTTTCATGACACCATCCTCATACTTACCGCCGATACGGTATTTTCCACCGCGTGCCGTTACGCCCGCCACATAATATTTGGTCACATCCTCCACCGGACGCCGGCGCAAGCCGATACGCAAATCGCAGGCATTGTGCATAGGAATACGGGTATCGTTTAGTTGATAGGTGAAAGCGATGTCGCCACTATCAGCCCGCACGGAGTAGTTCAGCAAGACGTCATCGTAGAGCATTCCTTTCGGGATAACCAACTCCAGCCCCGGCTCCTGCAGATAGTTCACCTTGTCCCATTTGAGGGCATATTTCTCACGATGTTCCACCGGAGCAATTATCGTCTTCTGTCCCTGGACTGTAAAGCGGACTTTAGAGGTATTTCCCAGCGCATCGCTCAGTGTATAGACAAATCGGTAAGGGCGTTCTTCGTTGATTTCCACCAGTCCGCGATTGCCGTTGGATGCCTGCAGCATGCGAAGACGGTTGCCCGGCTCTATAAAAGACTTCATGTACTGACCGTGTGTCCACGAATTGATATAGCGGTTCTCCTCATAGGCAAAGCGGTCTATCGTACTGCGGAAGACTTCCTCACCGTCCACTTCGAGAATCACCGTCTTCACGCCATATTTATTCTGCACTCCGTCCATATAGTCGTAGGCACGGATGCCTGCACCAATCAGTCCCCAGGCGGTAATGGGTTTCGTTGGATGTGCCGGAAAAGCCCGTCGCGTCTGCTTGCCCTCCACCACTCCTTTTCCCGGCTGTGGAAACAGCATGATACCTTCGGCACGCGGGGCAGTCTTGTCTTTCACCTTGTTCATGAAGAAAGGCAGCGGGTCGATATATTCGTCCGTAGCCGTCTCTATCATATCCAGATGCAGGTGCGGACCGAAAGAGTATCCGGTGTTTCCGCTCAAAGCTATTATCTGACCGGCCTTCACGGGATATTCATCGGGTTCGGGAGTAATTTCCACCTCCCAACTTTCTTTCTCGTACTGCAAGTCTTCAACCCGGCGGGCCACATCGCCCACAAAGGCACTCAAATGGCGGTTTATCGTCGAATAACCATTGTCATAAGCCACATCGAGCACATAGCCCGAACCGTGGGTAACGCGGATACGCGAAATATATCCGTCGGCCAGAGCGCGTACCGGCTTGCCTATGGTTCCACCGGTCTTGAAATCCAGTCCGCCATGAAAATGGTTGGCACGTATCTCGCCGAAGTTACCGGAGAAAGTGATGGGAAAATCAAAAGGCGGGATGAAGGAGGGCTTGTCTGTACCGGTTTCTTGGGCATAGCCGCTTTGCACACTACCAATAAAGAACAAAAGAGAGAAAAATATAGAATATTTCATATTTTGTACAGTCAATATTATTTTAAATGCATGCAAATATAAAAAGAATAGTTCTCTCTACCTACAGAAAGCTACAATTATCATTGATTAAAACATGCATAAAAATTCTGTTGAAGAACATAGATGCACCGATAACATCCAAGCCGGGAAATCGCTATATTGCGCCATGTTTAACCCCCCAATTAAAACTTTAAGGTTATGATTATCGGAGTACCTAAAGAAATCAAGAACAACGAGAACCGCGTGGGAATGACCCCTGCCGGAGTAGCCGAATTGGTGAAAAAAAGTCATACGGTGTATGTGCAAGCCACAGCAGGCGTAAACAGCGGTTTCTCCGACGATGACTACATCGCCGTAGGTGCAAAGACTTTACCGACCATTGAAGACACGTATGCCGCAGCCGACATGATTGTCAAGGTAAAGGAACCTATTGCACCGGAGTACAAACTGATTAAAAAGGGACAAGTGGTATTCACCTATTTCCACTTTGCAGCCGATAAATTGCTGACCGAAGCCATGATTGAAAGCGGTGCCGTCTGCATCGCCTACGAAACCGTGGAAAAAGAAGACCACTCACTTCCGCTACTTACTCCTATGAGTGAGGTGGCAGGACGCATGGCTACCCAAGTAGGAGCCCGCTTCCTTGAAAAGCCACAAGGCGGCAAGGGAAAACTGATGGGCGGAGTAACGGGCGTACGTCCCGCACGCGTACTTATCCTTGGAGGTGGTATCGTGGGCACCAATGCCGCACAGATAGCTGCCGGAATGGGTGCCGAGGTACTGATTGCCGACATCAACCTTCCCCGCCTGCGCTACCTGAGTGAAGTGATGCCGAAAAACGTAAAGACACTCTATTCTTCCACCCATAACATCAAGATGGAATTGCCGAACATCGACTTGGTAATCGGTTCCGTCCTCATCCCCGGTGACAAGGCCCCACACCTCATCACCAGCGAAATGCTGAAGATGATGAAACCCGGTACGGTACTCGTAGACGTAGCCATCGACCAGGGCGGTTGTTTCGAAACCTCCCACCCCACCACGCACAGCGACCCTACCTACATTGTGGACGGAATTGTACACTACGCCGTTGCCAATATCCCCGGCGCCGTACCCTTCACCTCCACCATGGCACTGACAAATGCCACCCTGCCCTACACTGTTTCCCTGGCATGCAAAGGCTGGAGACAAGCCTGCAAGGACGACCCGGCTCTGGCGCAAGGATTGAACGTAGTGGAAGGCAAAGTAACATACAAAGCTGTAGCCGACGTCTTCGGGCTGAAATATGAGGCGATTGAGTTATAAGTTATAAGTTATAAGTGATGAGTGATTTGTTGGTATTTTCCTTTCAGCATGGTAGCGCAGCACAATTACCAACAAATCACTCATCACTCATAACTCCCCCCCAACAAAGAATCCTTCTTCCTCGCATACTCCCACCACATAGCGAGCAGTGTGATGCAGAGGTTGAAAATAAACGGAAATTCCTTGGAATTAGTGTGGAACAAGGTCTGAAAGAAGTCTGTAATGAACGGGGACAATAGAATCGCCAGATAATTCATTACCATTACAAAGGCCAGTGCCAAAGTTGTTTTTTCCGGTATAGCCGTATCTACTGTCTCGTCATAAATCAGCGGTTGAATGACACCATATCCCAAACCAACCAACATACATCCCGGTATTATCAGCCATTCTTTAGGCGAAATCCATATCAAAAGCAAACCCGCTGCAATGGACAAAAGGCTGTAAAACTTTGTGTGTTTCCCCATCCACTTCACGATATGCCCCAGGAAGAAACCCGGAGCCATAATGGCAAGGAAGAATAAGGAGATCATCAATCCGGAATTTCCGCTGGAGAAGTGATGGGCCTCCATCAAAAAAGGCAAGTCAAAAGTAACCGCCAGCACTACATACGTAGTGACGCCATAAAACAGCATCAACTGTAGCAGATGGCGGACATGGATGCCGTATTTACCGGGAATCGCACGCTTGGATTCCTCCGGAACAACGGTAGCCGTATCTTCTGTTTTCTGCGGCTGACCGGTATCTCCCTTCAAATACCCGACAAGCAGCAGAGAAACCAACGGAAGCAGATATACCACGAAAGGCAAGTGCCAGTTTACCTCTGCCAGATACCCAGTCACCGCCGTTGCCACAACCAGCGTCACATTGGTGATGGCAGAACTGTAACCAAACTGCTTTACCCTATACTCCCCCGTGAAATAACGTGAAACCAAACCGGTAGACAACGGGATTATCAGTCCCGAGCCAATGCCGAGCAAAGCACTGACCACCATCAACTGCCACATTTTGTCCGAAAAAAGATAAAGTACCCCACTGGCGGCAAACATCCAAAGTCCCACTTTCAGCAGACGCACAAAGTCACGTTTCTCGGCCAGCTTGCCCGCCAATAGCACAAAAGGAATTATCAGCAGCGAAGGCAGGGAGGTAAGCATCTGTATATCCAGTTCTGTAGCATATGGAAAAATGGTAGTAAGCTGTCCCAAAATAGGTGATACGGCCAATCCCGGCAAGGAAGTCAATGCAGAGACTGACCAAATGCCGACAAGCGTGATAAGGGGGATTGTACCCCTTCCGGTATTGATTTTCATATAGTAGTATATTAATTAAATGAATAATGTGGGAACAACAAACCTACCTTCAGAATGTTCGTTTTTTAAGATTTTACTACGCTGCCCTTTAATAAACGCCAAATAATGCAAAACCCCGGAACTTTCATCCGCAAACCCCGTTGTTGTGGGAAATTCGACGGGGAAAAGCCCCGCCGCCTAAACCTTTAAAAAACTTATTAATATGGAAGATTTGAATTTCAGAAAAGGAGATGCAAAAACTGAAGTATTCGGTTCAAACCGTATGTTACAACCCTCACCCGTAGAAAAGATTCCCGACGGACCTACTACCCCGGAAATCGCCTATCAGATGGTGAAAGACGAGACCTTCGCCCAAACGCAGCCTCGCTTGAATCTGGCTACATTCGTCACTACCTATATGGACGAATATGCAACCAAGCTGATGAACGAAGCCATCAACATCAACTACATTGACGAGACCGAATATCCGCGCATCGCCGTAATGAACGGTAAATGTATCAACATCGTGGCCAACCTCTGGAACTCTCCTGAAAAAGAAACCTGGAAAACCGGCGCACTTGCCATCGGTTCCTCGGAGGCATGTATGCTGGGTGGTGTGGCAGCCTGGTTGCGCTGGCGCAAGAAACGTCAGGCGCAAGGCAAACCGTTCGACAAACCAAACTTCGTTATTTCAACTGGTTTCCAGGTGGTATGGGAAAAATTCGCCCAATTGTGGCAGATTGAAATGCGTGAAGTGCCTTTGACACTGGACAAGACCACGCTCGACCCCGAAGAAGCCTTGAAGATGTGTGATGAGAACACCATCTGTATCGTGCCTATCCAAGGCGTTACATGGACAGGACTGAACGATGACGTCGAAGCCCTCGACAAAGCCCTCGATGCCTACAATGCGAAGACCGGCTACGACATTCCTATCCACGTAGATGCCGCCAGCGGCGGTTTCATCCTCCCGTTCCTCTATCCCGAAAAGAAATGGGACTTCCGTCTGAAGTGGGTACTCTCCATCAGCGTCAGCGGACACAAATTCGGTCTGGTTTATCCGGGTCTGGGCTGGGTTTGCTGGAAAGGCAAGGAATATCTGCCCGAAGAAATGTCATTCAGCGTAAACTACCTCGGTGCCAACATTACTCAGGTAGGCCTGAACTTCTCCCGTCCTGCCGCACAGATTCTGGGTCAATATTACCAGTTCATCCGTTTGGGATTCCAGGGTTACAAGGAAGTACAGTACAACTCTCTGACCATCGCCAAGTATATCCATGACGAAATCGGCAAGATGGCTCCGTTCGTAAACTATTCCGACGAGGTTGTGAACCCGCTGTTTATCTGGTATTTGAAACCGGAATATGCAAGAGCTGCCAAATGGACTCTGTATGACCTGCAGGACAAGCTGTCACAACACGGTTGGATGGTACCCGCCTATACACTGCCTTCAAAGCTGGAAGACTACGTCGTAATGCGCGTCGTTGTTCGCCAAGGATTCAGCCGCGACATGGCAGACATGCTGCTGGGTGACATCAAGAATGCCATCACGGAGCTGGAGAAACTGGATTACCCGACTCCTACCCGTATGGCACAGGAAAAGAACCTGCCGGTGGAAACCAAAATATTCAACCACGGATGCCGTACTCATAAAAAATAAATTAATTTACGATTAAACGATTTACGATGTACGATTAGAGTTTCTCTTGATACGGACTACGTTTAAAGGAGTAATTTCAATCGTAAATCGTACATCGTCTAATCGTACATCACAACGTGTTTATGGAAAAGAAAATATCAATTTCACAAATAAAGGAGGTTGCCCAAGAAGCCTACAATGAGGTGAAGGGCAGCACAGGAGGCAAGAATGCGGATTATATTCCCTACCTTGCCAACATAGACTCCAAACTATTCGGACTCAGCATCTGCCTGATGAACGGGCAGACCATCAATATAGGTGACACAGACTATCGTTTCGGTATAGAGTCCGTCTCGAAGGTACACACAGCCATCCTTATCCTGCGCCAATACGGTGCGCAGAAAGTGCTGGACATGATAGGTGCCGATGCCACGGGACTACCGTTCAACTCCATCATCGCCATCTTGCTGGAAAACGACCACCCTTCCACTCCATTGGTAAATGCCGGTGCCATTTCCGCCTGTTCCATGGTGCAGCCAGTGGGAAACTCCGACAAAAAATGGGATGCCATTGTACAGAATGTCACTGAGCTGTGCGGCTCTGCCCCACAACTCATCGACGAACTGTACAAATCGGAAACGGCTACCAACTTCAACAACCGCTCCATTGCCTGGCTGCTGAAAAACTACAACCGCATCTACGATGATCCGGATATGGCACTCGACCTCTATACCCGCCAGTGTTCTCTCGGCATCACGGCCCAGCAACTGGGCATTGCCGCAGGAACCATCGCCAATAACGGTGTGAACCCCGTCACCAAACAAACGGTGTTCGAAGCCAGCCTGGCACCGAAAATTACGTCGATGATTTCGACCGTAGGCTTCTACGAGCATTCCGGCGACTGGATGTACACCGCCGGCATACCGGCCAAAAGCGGTGTAGGCGGTGGTGTAATGGCCGTATTGCCCGGTGTCATGGGAGTATCGGCCTTCGCTCCTCCCCTAGACGAAGCGGGAAACTCCGTAAAGGCCCAATCGGCAATCAAGTTCATCATGAACAAGCTCGGCCTGGGTGTGTTCAACGGTGATAACGTAACGATTACAGAATAAGTTTCTCTTTTTAGTTATGAGTTATAGGTTATGAGTTATTTGTTGGTAGGCACCGTAATCAGCAAATGACTTATAACTCATAACTTATGACTTTATAATGGACTTCATCATGAAAATGGCTCTATCAGAATTTGTATTGCGGGAAAAAGGTATCTATGGCATACTGCATGTCATTATATTGATACTGTCGCTATTTTTAGTTATCAGCATCTCTGTCGACACGTTCAAGGGGATCCCCTTTTACGAACAGTCGGTCTACATGAAAGTACAGTTGTGGATATGTGCCCTGTTCCTGGCAGATTTTGTATTGGAATGGTTCCTGGCAGAGAAGAAGGGTCACTACGTGGCCACGCATTTCATTTTCCTGCTGGTAGCTATACCCTATCAAAACATCATTGCCTATATGGGATGGACTTTCTCACCCGAGATAACCTATATGCTGCGTTTCATCCCATTAGTGCGGGGTGGTTACGCCATGGCTATCGTGGTGGGTTGGCTGACGTACAACCGCGCATCGGGACTGTTCGTTTCCTACCTTACCATGTTGCTGGCCACTGTCTATTTTTCCAGTCTGGCCTTTTATGTCATGGAGCATGGCCCAATCCTTTAGTCAAAGGATATGGAGACGCCTTATGGTGGGCATTTATGGACGTGACGACGGTGGGTTCCAATATCATAGCAGTCACTCCCACCGGACGGGTACTGTCCGTACTGCTGGCTGCGCTGGGCATGATGATGTTCCCTATCTTTACAGTGTATGTAACGAGCCTGGTCGAACGGCGCAATAAGGAAAAAGAAGAGTTCTACAAGAAAGTTGCACAGAAGCCCGCGCCCAAAGCCGACGCTTCCTGAATAGTTAAAACCGGAACTTTCACTTATCCGTTGGGAACAACTCTCCCCAAGTGTTGTTATAGACGCTGATTTTGAATATATTTTTCATCTAAAACCTTAACTTATGGCAAATATTAAACAAACAGTGAAGCTGGGTGTATTTACCCTGGCAATCATGAATGTGACGGCAGTAGTATCCCTACGTGGACTTCCTGCCGAGGCCGTGTACGGAATGAGTTCGGCCTTCTACTACTTATTTGCAGCCATTGTTTTTCTGATTCCGACGTCACTTGTCGCCGCGGAACTGGCTGCCATGTTTCAAGACAAGCAAGGCGGTGTGTTCCGCTGGGTGGGCGAAGCCTACGGAAAAAAACTGGGCTTCCTTGCCATCTGGGTACAATGGATTGAAAGTACAATCTGGTATCCTACCGTATTGACATTCGGTGCCGTATCCATTGCTTTCATCGGCATGAACGACGTACACGACATGTCACTGGCCAACAACAAGTATTACTCACTCGTTGTTGTCCTCATCATCTACTGGCTGGCTACGTTCATCTCCATGAAGGGCATGAGCTGGGTAGGTAAAGTGGCAAAGGTCGGCGGCCTGGTCGGGACTATTATCCCTGCCGCACTGCTGATTATCCTGGGTATTATCTACCTTGCCACCGGCGGACACTCCAACCTGGATTTCCACAGCAGCTTCTTCCCCGACTTGACGAACTTCGACAACGTGGTGCTTGCTGCCAGTATCTTCCTCTTCTATGCCGGTATGGAAATGGGCGGTATCCACGTAAAAGACGTGAACAATCCCTCCAAGAATTATCCGAAGGCAGTGTTCATCGGTGCGGCCATTACGGTTATCATCTTCGTGCTCGGTACTTTCTCACTGGGCATCATCATCCCGGCCAAAGACATCAGTCTGACACAGAGTCTGCTTGTAGGCTTCGATAACTATTTCCATTACATCCGCGCCTCCTGGCTGTCACCGATTATTGCCATCGCTTTGGCATTCGGCGTACTGGCAGGTGTATTGACATGGGTTGCTGGTCCGTCCAAAGGTATCTTTGCCGTAGGAAAAGCAGGCTACATGCCTCCGTTCTTCCAAAAGACAAACAAGCTGGGCGTACAGAAGAATATCCTTTATGTACAAGGCGGTGCAGTAACCGTACTGAGCCTTCTGTTCGTAGTCATGCCTTCCGTACAGAGTTTCTACCAGATTCTATCACAGCTGACTGTAGTCCTCTATCTTATCATGTATATGCTGATGTTCTCCGGAGCCATCGTGCTGCGTTATAAGATGAAGAAGCTGAACCGTCCGTTCCGTATCGGCAAGAATGGCAACGGACTGATGTGGCTCATCGGTGGACTTGGTTTCTGCGGGTCATTGCTGGCATTCGTACTGAGCTTTATCCCACCCAGCCAAATCTCAACAGGCAGCAACACAGTATGGTTCTCCGTGCTCATCATCGGTGCACTGATTGTAGTCATTGCCCCGTTCATTATTTATGCTTCCAAAAAACCGTCCTGGGTTGACCCGAACAGTAGCTTCGAACCATTCCACTGGGAAGAGCAACCCGCTGTGCAGACAGCCGGTAAAAGCGCAACAAATATGGCTACCGGTAGCGCCACTACCAGCAACAATGGCACAAGTAATTCCGCCACAAGTGGAAATATGGCAAAAGACACAACCAATATCCCCAAAGGATAAAAGGTTATAAATTGGAACTAAAAAAGGAATATCCCCGAAATCACCGGGAATATTCCTTTTTTAGTGTTATATGATACCAGAAGACGGGAATAGTCAGAAATCCAATTCCTGCATTCTCTCCCACGCCCTTCTGCTCTCCTCCACCAACTCTTGCATGACCGACGCCACAGACTGCACTCCCTTTCCATGCAGCAAGGCAGATACCTGCCCTATTTCCAGTTCCCCTTCTTCCAAGTCACCTTCAAAAATACCACGTTTGGCACGGCCGCGCCCTAAAAGGATACGAAGTTCTTCCTCTGAAGCTCCCACAGCCTCAGCAGCCTCTACGGCGCTGCGAAAGTTATTGCGCACCAGACGCACCGGAGCCAATTTCTTCAAAAGCAGACGGGTATCCCCTTCTTCCAAATGCAAGCAGTAATCCTTAAATACCTCGTTTGCAGAACTCTCTGCCGTCAAGGCAAAGCGTGTACCAATCTGCACACCTTCCGCACCCAGCACCCGGGCAGCCAGCATGGCCTCACCCGTTGCAATGCCACCGGCGGCAATCAGCGGAAGTGTAGTAACTGCACGTACAGCTGGTATCAGGCACAGGGTGGTAGTCTCCTCCCTCCCATTGTGCCCACCGGCTTCGAAGCCTTCGGCAACTATTGCATCAACACCCGCCTCTTCTGCCTTCACGGCAAAACGCGAGGACGAAACAACATGCACCACCGTGATGCCACGCTCGTGCAACCAACCAGTCCATTTCTTCGGGCTGCCGGCAGATGTAAATACAATCTTCACTCCCTCGTCGGCCACAATCTGCATTATCTCTTCTATCTGGGGATACATCAAGGGAATATTCACACCAAAAGCATGATGCGTAGCCTCACGGCATTTCCTGATATGCTCCCGCAACGTTTCGGGATGCATCGAACCTGCGCCGAGCAAGCCCAGCCCTCCCGCATTGCTTACAGCAGCAGCAAGTCTCCAGCCGCTACACCACACCATACCACCTTGAATTATCGGATATCTTATTCCAAATAGAGAAGTCACTCTGTTCATTATTACTTTTTTTAAAGGTTTACTAATGAAAACAAGAAGAGGAGAAAGAAAGTTCAAAATTTGACAAAAAGTGATAAATTACTGTTGTTCCAAAACAGTTATCGAATCTCCATACGCCTTCAATACTTCCAGCGTACGGGCACGGCGCTTGCGGCCTTTGAAATTCCAAAACTCACGGGTAAAAAGTGTCATCAGGTCTAAACCGGAAATTCCACCGCCACTGGCACCCTGCCAACCGCCCACAGCCATATTATTGGCCCGCTCCGTCACCCGGTAACGCAAACCGGTTGCTTCAATCTGCTCCACCGTCTCACGCGGACCGGCATCAAACGGATGTTTAGCCCAGTTCGTAGGAATCATCAGAATCTTAAGCGCATAGAATTCATCTCCTCGCCAAGTATCCTTGTCTACCTTGATTTTTTTCTGATAAATGGGGTCCCAATTATATTTGGTATTGGCTGTATAAGGACGTAAGGTAAGCACCACTTTTTTCTCGGGCGCTTTCGGCATGACGGGCAATGAATTATCAAAATCCATCCACGACTTGTCCATCACCGCTTTCGGAGTACCCAGAGAATTGTTCATTTCCAATTCCTGCAATACCTCCGGATTCAGTTTTACCTCCCCCTCGCCCTTCAGCAACCGGTTCAGCCTCAACGAGTCCTGAGGGGTCCAGTTTTGGGCATAACAAGGGAAGGCTACTGCACAGAGCAGCCCCATTACAAGTATAAATCTCTTCACCTGACAGTTTGATTACTTAATACCTAATCCTTAATCCCTAAAAACAGGTCACCACCACATATATCCGCTGCCACAAAGCGGTTCGTCATAGCAGGGATCAATCGTCCACATAGTCCGTGGATACTTACGGGTTTCCCACCAGCGGCGGTAGCGCGAAGCGGCATCCAGCACCTCTTCGTCCGAAAGGAAATAGATACCTTCATAATTCTCCGCATCCGTATGTACCATCTTGCATCCCATCGAAGCATTGTTCCCGAGACGGATAGTCTCTACCGTCCACAGGATGCATTCGCCCAAACGCAGCTTGCCACCTGCCGAATAGGATACCGGAGCCAGGGGGAAAGAGGGAATGACCGTCAAGTCCTCGGCATACTTCAGCAATTCCTCTATATCTTCGGAAGTGAACTTGGGCATGTTACTCAATCCATCCGGACTTTGGGTAGAATATTTGCCAGCCTTCAACTGCTTGACAAACAAGTCTACATCCGGATGGTTGTAGTCCAACGTTTCTTTGCTGCAAGAGCTCAAAGAGAGAACAGAAAGAGTAAAGAATACGAGCAGCATAGTCTGCCCGAATATATGTAATTTATTGTATAGAGTCTTCATATTTGTATGGTATTTAAGATTAATAAGTCATGCGCACGCCGCACAACAGATTCAGATTGGTGGGCCGTTCCGTACGCAAGGTTCTTGTCTGCGAGTCCGTATCGAAATGATGGGATACAGACGGCTCTGCAAACAAGGCAAAACGGTTGTTCATTTTATAGCGTACCCCTACTCCGGCAGCAACCGACAACTGTACCGGCTCTGCACCGAAACCATTGTCCGGAGCACCTGCAATGCATTTCTCGGCTGCTCCACCTACCATAGCATAGAAATCCACTTTCGGCGTACTGGCCAGCATCATGTTCAGCCTTACCGGAATTCCCAGCGTATGCAACGTATGGTCACCATCCAAGCAATTATACTGAAGACCGGCTTCCAAGGAGAAATGCTTGTTCAAACAACGTTCCACGCTTACCCCGACCGTGAACGGCATATGGAAATTCCCTTTCGGCAGGGAAGTGCCGATGCCTGCTTTCAATGCCCAATTACGGGGCTTAGATGGCGATACAGCCACAGACTTTGCCGGTTCTTCCTCAGAAGATGGCAGCATTCTATCTATATCAGCATCCTTATGGCCAGGATTTGAATGGTAGTTCCCGTTTCCGGCCGGAGTTCCGTTACTGTAATAACCGTTTCCCGGCTGCTGCTGGTTTCCGTACACCCGTTGGGTAATCCGGATGGAAACATGGACAGACATGGATTCATCCTCATCGGCCTGCGCCGTCAATCCTGCCGGAATGCCGTTGGCGGGATGCTGTGTACCGGACTTTTGTGCCATGGGGTTGGCCTGATGAATAGAGGGAAAACTTTCCTGCACCACATCCCCGTTCAAGTTACCTTCCGGCGTCATGGCCGCCACTTGTGTAAAGGCCTCCTTGATTTCCTCTTTCGGAGAGAAATACCAGAAAGCGGCAGAAGCAGCTCCCAGTACAAATACAACAGAGGCGGCTGCGGCTACGCGGTGAAACCTCGGAGAAAGAAAAAGCGGCCTCCTGCCTTTTGCGGCAACCGGTGACGGCAAGTCACGTTGCAACCCTTCCCAGAAGTCCTCCCGCACTGTCATCTCTGCGCCGGCAAGACGACTGCGGAACAAACCGGTTATTTCATCATTTTCTCTCATATTCAGTATATTCTTTAATTCTTTTTATCAACAAACACTTAGCACGATGCAACTGCGAGGTAGACGAATGCTCTTTGATGTGGAGGATTTCGGCTATTTCCTTGTGCGATTTCTCCTCAAAGACGTATAAGTTGAATACAGTACGGCATCCATCGGGAAGTTCCGCCACGAACGCCATCAGCATTTCTTCGGAAATACGGCCTCCGGTTTCGGCAATGCCTGCTTCATCCGGAATGTCGGGCAATTGTTCCTCATTCACCACCAGTTGGCTGAAACGTTGCTGTTTCCGCAGGTAGTCTATCGCCTGCGTCACCATTACCCTTGTCACCCAGGTACTCAATGCACATTCGCCACGGAAGGTGAAGTGGGTGAAAATTTTGATGAAGCCATCGTGCAATACGTCATGGGCCGCATCGACATCGCCCGTATAGCGGTAACATACCGCCAGCATCTGCTTGGAGTAGAGGGTGTATAATTCCTTTCGGGCGGAATCCTTTCCTGCCCGGCAGCCCTCAATCAGTTCTATCTCATTTTCCAATGTCAGTGCTCGTTTTACGGACGCCTCTTCGCGTCGTTTGTTAGTTAGACGCAGCATTTTTGAAAATGCTGCTGAATTAAATATAAAAAGATGTTAAAGAACGGAGATTACTTATATTTGGCTTTCAATACTTGAATCTGCTTGGCCAGCCTTTCATCCAATTCATCAAATTCATGCCAATACAGAAAACCGGGAACCATGTTGACGTAATTGATAAATTTCTTATACTGCACAAGAAACAAGGCCTGGTCCCGAAGACCGTCGCCACCGTCAAAAACATTCGCCCACTCCCTGGACATGGCAGCACTCATAAGAGCATCTGTTTTCGTTGCATAGTAATCACTGACATCCTTTTGTTTCCTGCCCAACTCAAAATAAGTCTGCAATACATCCTGCAACATACGTTTGTCCGGTATATACTGCATCAATGAAGAACCTTTCAGCACATCCAGCGCATCTGTCCTATAAGAAAATTCATCCATATTATTGAAAAACTTGCCATACTTCCACAGAGTATCTGTCGGTATCTTGGATACATCCATATCATGTTCCCTCAACAACAGACTCATGTGTATGTCAATATCCAACAAGTGCTTTATATTACGGAGCTCCTGCCTATTATATTCCAACTCTTCCGTTACCAACTGCATCGTAGCACGCACTTCCTTTTGGCGGGCATTCTCGGTAATCCGGTCATTTCCCCAGAAAGTGACAATGATGCCCGCAGCCACAATACTGAACTGGCGGAAATAATCACCTATGCGCCAACTTTTTATCTTATGGTTCAACCTGTTAAAGCTTGTCTTTCCCATATCTTTTCATTCTAAATGATACTTTTTCTCAAGCGCTTGTATTGCCTCGTCTATACGTTTTCCCACACGTTCTACATAGTCCGGCGTAAAATAGTTCCGCGCTACCCTGACAAAGTTCCGTACCGACCTGTCCGACAAGTAAATATCCCACGCCTCATATCCTCCACGATTTATCTGGTCCGTCTGTTCATCAGTCAATGCCAAATGGAAAGGAACCATAATTTCGTCCTTCATATCGTAATAGCCATTCATAGTCGCCCTAAATCCATCCAATACCTCATAGATTCCGGTCAACTGCAACAGTAGCTCTTTATCTGAAATCTTCTGCATCAACATGGAGTTTTTAAGTATATCCAATGCATTCTGACTATAATAAAAACTGCGGATATGCCCCATAAGAAAGCGGAACTGTATCAATGAATCTTCTGGTATCGTCCGATGCTTTAAGTCATACTCCACCAATAAGCTGGAAAGACGTTCATCCTCTCTAAACTCTGAAACGATACTCTCATAATTCTCCCGGTTGCTTTTCAGTTCATCCCTAATCAGCGACATGGTGGCTTGAATATCTTTCTTCTCGGAGTTTTGAGTAACCAACTCACTACCGGCAAAGGTAATCAGTACACCAATCACCACAATGGAAGTCTGCCGGATGTAGTCTCCCACTTGCCAACCTTTGACAGTTGTTTTTACTTTATTCCATGTTATGTTTTTCATACCTTCCTACGCTATTTATCCATTGAAACACATCATCCGTTACAGCCAAACGCATCATCTATCTGCCCCAAACAGACCATCTGTTTCTCCCAAATACACCATCTGTTTTTCCGGGTGCCATTACTCTACCGGTTATCAAGAGAAAGCCTCTCATAAATCTGCCTTAATGCAGCATTCTTTATGAGAGGCTTTCCTTATTATTCTGCAATAACGCGTTCTGCCTTTGTCAACATGCTTTAAAACTCATATCCAATCCCTTCACAGAATGGGTCAGCGCACCGACTGAGATAAAGTCTACACCGCATTCGGCATAGTCGCGGAGCGTATCAAACGTGATGCCGCCGGAAGATTCCGTTTCATAGCGGCCGCCTACCATCTCTACGGCCTTCTTTGTCATTGCCGGCGTAAAGTTGTCGAACATGATACGGTCTACACCGCCCAGGTCGAGCACCTGCTGCAATTCGTCGAAGTTGCGCACTTCTATTTCTATCTTGAGGTCCTTGCCTTTTCCCTTGCAATATTCCTTCGCACGGTTGATGGCCTTGTCGATGCCTCCCGCAAAGTCCACATGGTTGTCTTTCAGCAAAATCATATCGAACAAGCCGATACGGTGGTTTACACCGCCACCGATTTTCACTGCCATTTTCTCGAGGATACGCATGCCCGGAGTAGTCTTGCGGGTATCGAGTACACGGGTATTCGTACCTTTCAGTTGCTCGGCATACTTATGTGTCATGGTGGCAATGCCACTCATGCGCTGCATGATGTTCAGCATCAGACGCTCCGTTTGCAACAAAGACTGTATCTTGCCTTCCACAATCATGGCCACATCACCAGGCTTTACGGCTGTACCGTCATTAATGAACACTTCCACCTTCATGGTAGGATCGAAACGGCGGAACACCTCCTTTGCTATCTCGATACCGGCCAGGATGCCCGGTTCTTTTATCAACAGTTTGGACTTGCCCATTGCCGTAGCAGGAATGCACGAAAGGGTTGTATGGTCTCCATCGCCTATATCTTCGGCGAAAGCCAGGTCTATCAGCCTGTCAATCAATTCTTCTTCCTTATTCATCTGTTTTATCTATCCTTATTTGATGTATGACATATTTGCTCTGTACTTTTCTGAAGAAACAATTCACCCGAAAGTTTCCATTTGCGGTCATCAAGGTACCGATGACGAAACCGGACTCATCGCGCTTCCCCTGATGGTTCACATTAAAACTGCCGACCTTGTGGTTGGAAAAGAAAGCAGCCATTGTGCCCTCTGCCGTCCGCTTGTCGGCGTGGGTCGACTTATTCTGAATGATTAAATCGACCTTGTCACCCAGATACTTGTTGAGCTCCTGAGAGTTTCCTTCCTTGAAGGCTCCAATCACTCCCTCGGGAACATTCTGAGCCAGCAGCACAGACGTCCAAATGAAGAGACCGGTCAACAAAAAGATTACCCGTTTTTTCATTTTCACAAGTATTTATGATAGGCAAAGGTAAGCATTTGTCTCAAAATACAATAAAAAAATGCTAAATTTGTGCGCTAATCAAAACAGAACCAGTATGAAAACTACTCTGCTCGTTGTAGGACGAACTGTAGAACAACACTTTATAACAGCCATCAACGACTATGTGCAACGTACCAAGCGTTATCTCTCATTCGAGATGGAAGTCATCCCCGAACTGAAAAACACCAAGAGCCTCTCCATGGAAGTGCAGAAGGAAAAGGAAGGGGAACTGATATTGAAAGCTCTCCAGCCGGGAGATGTGGTCGTACTGCTGGACGAAGGTGGAAAAGAAATGCGCTCCATAGAGTTTGCAGACTATATGAAGCGCAAGATGAATACCGTGAACAAACGGCTGGTATTTATTATCGGAGGCCCTTACGGATTCTCCCCCAAAGTGTACGAAGCGGCACACGAGAAGATGTCCCTCTCACGCATGACCTTTTCCCATCAGATGGTGCGCCTCATCTTTGTGGAGCAACTCTACCGGGCGATGACCATACTGAACGGGGGGCCGTATCATCATGAATGATGAATTTCAGCTCCGCGACACCTGGAATCCCTTATCCGAGAGTGACATTTCTACGAACCTGGCTCTCGGATTCGGTACATTCAGCGTCAAGGTCTCACGGATGCGCAGGGCTGCCTGCGGATCCTTAGCCACCATATACAGATAACCTCCCCCACCGGCTCCCGGCAGTTTATATCCTAAGGTATAGTCTTTTATCTGACGGATGATGTCCTCTACGGCAGGAGGATTTGTTCCACTGTCCAGTGCCTTCTTCTGCATCCATGTCTTGCCTACCAGTGTTCCGAAACTCTTGAAGTCATTCCGTTGAATGGCTTCGGCCATATCCAAGGCATGTGCTTTCATCTCTTCTAATAACCCCAGGTGCAGGGAAGAGTTGAGGAACATGGAGCGTACTATTTCTGCAAGGATGCCCTTGGCTGTACGCGTAATGCCCGTATAATACAGCAGATGGCAATCGCGGTATTCCGGATGGGTAAACAAATGCTCGGGCAACCAGCGTACCAATGGCTGCTGGGCAAATCCAGCCTCCGTCTGCAACAGTTTGATACCTTGCAGTACCCCACCGTATTGGTCTTGCCAACCGCCACCGGTCGTCAGCAACTGTTCCAGGGCAAGCGTACGGCGGCATATTTCGTTCTTATCCCACATCAGTCCGCAAAAGTCACTCAATGAACCCAAGACAGTAGAAGCCAAAATGGAGCTTGTGCCCAGACCGGAACCTGCAGGTATGGCAGAAAGCAATGTAATCTCTATACCTGTGCCGAAGGCTTCCAGTTGTTTTTCCAGCGAAGGATAAGCCGTTTCTGAAAAAGCCGGAACAAACCCGGCCAGCGCCAATGCTGCTTTGGGAATGGAAAAGGGGGAACCTATCATGCAATAGGATTGCAATTCCTCAAAAGTATTCACCACCTCCATGGCTCCCATATCAATGGAGCGCAACACGATGCGATGCTCCGCGCAAGGTTTGATGTACACTTGTAAAGGCGGCTGCCCGTTCAGTTCAATGGCAATATTCACCACACTCCCACCGGCAAACAAGGAGTAAGGCGGAGTGTCCGTCCATCCTCCCGCCATATCTATGCGTACGGGGCTACGCCCCCATACAATCTGGTCACTATACACATTCAGGCGAGGACTGCTCTTGCGTTCATACAAATCAGTCAGCAATCCTTCGCGCAACAAGTTGAATGCGGCCTGCTCGTCTGCCTTGAAGTCCCTTCCGTCCAGCTTCTCAATCTGTGCACGCAGCATCCGGTTATGGATACGCTGCATCAGCGAGGCATCTGTCGGCAACACTTCCGGCTTGTCAATGCCGAATTTATGGAATTCACCGGCCACATCCATCAAGTCGAGTTGATAGAATACACTCTTTGCATGGTTGCGTGCCAGCACTTCCCAGTTTCCTTTGCAGAAGCTCTCCCGCTGTGCATACAGCAGACGCAAGTCGGCTTGTGCTGAAATTTCGTCGGCGGACAACCGACGACTTTCCAGCCAGACAGCCTTTCCTTCCGTCAAGCCCGGTTCGGAAACCATCCATCGAAGCACTGTCCCCATCTGCTCTTTATCTTCCACAACCGGGAAGATGGCAGCAGCCTGCAGGTCCTCTTTTCTGCCGGTGATGTCTTCCACCGACAATTCCCGTTCGACCAGCCATTCCGAAAACGACATTCCAAGGAACAGTGTCTTTTCATCCCGAATATCCCCCTTAAAAGTATCGTCAAAACCATAGGGGCGTACTGCCCAGCGCTGGTCGGCAAGCGGAACTATATCAATGCAGATACCGTCTGGAATGGTCAGCCTCCAGTCATTCTTGGGAACACCCGTGATAATCTGCCGTGCCCCCAGCCGCCAAGAAGCTCCAACAAAGCTATTTTCAATCCAAAGACTGTCGTTCTTCGGAGTAAGGGGGAGATGCACTTCTGCATTCTGCACAAAGATGGCCGGATTGGGCTTCAACTTCCGGTGCATAATCTGGCGCTGGTCGTAGACCTTATTCTGTAAGGTGACGGTTGAAGACAACAGTTCGCGGCTTGTTCCATAATGGTAGAATTCGCCTCCGGGCAAAGGCAATATGGCGACGGAGAGGCTATTCAGCTCTTCATCCTCAATACGGGGATGATTTCCTAAGGACAAGCCAAAGTCAGCATACAAGTCATAGTATTTCAAGTCGGAATATGGCGTATCCACGTCCAAAGCCCCATCTGCCTTCTGCGAACGTTTCATCAGCAAGTCAACGGCCCGGTCGCTCAATAGCCAGATGCCGATATCCATTAAAAAGAGATGTGTCTTGGAGAGGTTTTCCAATTCTTCCAGAGAGGGTTTCTGAAGCATGAAATCCAAGGATTCCGGTTGATTCCGGTCCGAGATAAACACACCATGATGTGTGGCGAGCAACGGGTCTACCCACAGTCCATAGCACACCACATCTGCATCGGGAATCTCTTGAAGCGGCTTTTCCGCACGGATATACACATCACCGCTGGCAATCAGCGTACGCAGCCTTTCGGGAGCACGCTCCATAATCTTTTCGTAAAGTGGGAGTTGAAGGGATAATAAATTCTGTCCCAGTTTTTGTCCACGCGCCCAGCGAAACACCGGAATCGGGGTCAATATCTTGCCCGACGGTGCATATCCCGGTAAACGACGGCTTTGTCCTCCGGCATGCAGCAGAATACGCTTCTCTGCTGGAAGGCTTTTCTCTGTTGGAATGCACTTTTCTGTTGGAATACGCTCCTCCGCCAAATACTTCCTATCCCGTTCCTTCTGCCATTCTCTCAAGAGCCAGGTAGTTCCCCCGCCCGAGCCAAGTTTCATTCCCACCGGGTCGGAAGTACAAAACCATTCCGTACGGTCTACATTTTCCAGTTCATAGAATGCCGACACCAGATTAGGCGGCAAAGACAATAATTTCTGCATATCAATCGCTGTATTGCTTACTATTTGACAGCAAAGTAAAATAATATTAGGCAATTGACATAGAAAGTTTCAATTTATTTCTTTGGTATCAAGCTTGTGTTCCTTTACGGAAATACGACTGAGTATATAGGCGATTCATAAAGAATGGCTTTTCCAATCAAGTTCATTTTTAAAACAGAGAAAAGAATTGATTAAGAGTTAAGAAATTGTCGAAAGAGACATTATTAAAGATTCTTAGTAAATTTCTCAGTAATAAAAGATAGAAATACACACGAACAGATACAAACAATTTATAGCATGCAATACACGATACTAACAACATGTCGTGCAAGAAGTTAATAACGTGTCCTACAAAAAACAAATATCGTGTCCGCAGGATATTAACTTCCTGCAAACACGATATTAATTCGCTTTTACACAAAACTATACGAGGCTAACTACCTGCTGCAACAACCCCGACAATTCGAAAGTAGCATTCTTAATATCCGAAATCCGGTTCTTGCCTTCTGTCGTAAGAGAAAAACGCATCTGACGCTTATCTTCCTTACCTATCAGACGGGTAATGAGCTTCTTTCCCTCGACAGAGCGAATGACCTTTGAAGTGTTGGAGGCAGACAAACCCAGTGCCTCGGCTATCTCACTGGAGGTAAGCTTAGGAGTATTGAGCAGCGTGCACAACAGCATTCCTTCATTCAGCGATAAATCATACATCTGCGTAAACTGCACCTCGAACTCGGCAATAGCCCGATAAACATCACGGATTTTACATAAAGTCTCCATATCTTGTCCTCCTATATAAATAAGTTCACATTTGCCTTGTCCGCACGTTCCATATAGGTAGCCACGCCGCCGATGGTTACTTCATCCAGAAGTTCTTCGTGCTGGATGCCCATCATATCCATAGACATCTGGCAAGCAATGAATTCCACTCCCTGCGCCAATGCCTGCGAGCGCAACGACTCCAAAGAATCCACTCCCTTGCGCTTCATCAAGAAGCGCATCATGCGGCTGCCCATGCCAAACATATTCATCTGCGACAACTTCAGTTTCAAAGAGCTGGACGGCAGCATCATGCCGAACATCTTGCCGAAGAAGTCCTTCTGCACACTGGGTTTCTGCACTTTCTTCAAGACGTTCAGTCCCCAGAAGGTGAAGAAAATGGTTACTTTCTGTCCCGTTGCCGCTGCTCCGTTTGCTAGTACGAAGGTTGCCAGCGCTTTGTCCAGGTCGTCACTGAACAGAATCAGCGTCTTTCCCCTACCCCCGGCTGCGGAAACATTGGAAGCAGATGTACAAGCCGGAGCACCTTTCTCGATGACTACCGTATAGCGTCCTTTCTCGTCATGCTTCTCTATCAATTTATTTCCCGTCGTATCACACCAGGCAGAAGCATCGCGTGCAAAACCGGCATCGGTTGCCACAATCTCCACACGCTCGCCCACAGCAATGCTATCCATCGCCTTTTTCACCTGCATGATAGGTCCCGGACATTGCAAACCGCAAGCATTTATCTTCAACGTTTCCTTCTTGGACACTGATGCATCCGCAGGAACATCATCAGTAGCAGCCTCTACCGAAGAAGAAGAAGAAGAGCCGCCGCCTGCCGGAGCAGATGGAGACGGCAGAGGTGCTGTTGCCGTGGAGTAGGTCTTATAACCACCTATCAGATTGCGCACATTGCGATAGCCGCACCCCATCAGGATGCGCAGGGACAGATAACCGCGCAGACCCACAGCACAGAAAAGCACTACCGGCTTGTCTGTAGGTATCTCTGCCAAATGCTCGCGCATTTCGTCCAACGGAATATTGACGGCTCCCGGAATGGTGCCGAAAGAGAATTCCTCGGGCGTACGGGTATCTATCAGCATCACTTTATCCTTCTCTTCTACCAGCTCGCGCCAAGAGATGACAGGCATAGCACCGCTGATAATGTTCGATGCTGCATAGCCGCCAATAGCGATGGGGTCTTTGGCCGAGGAGAAAGGAGGCGCATACGTGTGCTCCGTCTCCATCAAATCGTAGACTGTGCCACCCCGCTTGATGAGTCCGGCTATCTGGTCGATTCGCTTGTCCACTCCCTCGTAACCGATACATTGCGCACCATAGAGTTTACCGGTTTTGGGATGGAAAGTCAGTTTCAAGGTCAAAGGTAGGGCATCCGGATAGTAACCGGCATGAGATGCCGAGTGAGTCACCGAGCTTTGATATTCCATGCCCCACTGCTTCAAGCGTTTGGCTGCAAGGCCCGTAGAGGCTACCGTCATGTCGAATACTTTGGCAATGGAGGTGCCGATAGCTCCTTCGTAGGAAACAGTATTGCCAAACACCATATTATCAGCAACGATACGTCCCTGGCGGTTGGCAGGATTTGCCAGATAATTGAGCCAGGGCTTTCCGGTCAGCGGATGAGGATATTCGATGGCATCGCCCACAGCATAGATGTCTTTTTCGGAAGTCTCCAAGTGTTCGTCTACCCAGATACCGCCCATCTCGCCCAGTTTCAAGCCGGCTTGTTGCGCCAATGCAGTGGCAGGACGCACACCGATGGAGAGTAACACCATATCGGCAGGAATGGCCTTTCCGCTTTTCAGGAATACGGTGATTCCGTTGTCCGTACGCTTGAAATGGGTTACTCCTTCTTCCAGATAGAGAGAGACGCCTTTCTGCAACAGATGCTGATGAATAGGTGCCGCCATAGAGAAGTCGATAGGTGCCATCACCTGATTACCCATTTCGACTACAGACACATGAACACCGGCATGATGCAGGTTCTCCGCCATTTCCAATCCGATGAAACCGGCACCTACCACCACGGCGCGTTTCACCTGCTTGTCCGAGATATAAGCCTTGATATGGTCGGTATCTTCTACATTGCGCAACGTGAAGATGCCTTCGGAATTAATGCCTTCCAAGGGGGGCTTCACGGGGTTGGCACCGGGAGAAAGCAAAAGTTTGTCATAGCTTTCGTCGTACTCCTTGCCTTCCACATTGCGTATGGTAACGGTCTTGTTTTTGGGATGGATGGCGATTACTTCATTCTGCACACGCACATCAATGCGGAAGCGCTTGCCGAAAGATTCGGGTGTCTGTACCAACAGCTTCTCGCGCTCTGCTATCACTCCACCTATATAATAAGGTAAACCACAATTAGCATACGAGATGTAAGGGCCTTTCTCCAATAAAAGGATTTCAGCCATTTCGTCCACTCTTCTCAGTCGGGCGGCTGCCGTGGCTCCACCTGCTACACCGCCAATGATTACATATTTCATAATTCTTCGTTTTTTAAGTTTGACGATGCAAAGAAAATAATTATTTTCAATAAAACATAATTTCCAAAGGAAAATATTATTAAAAGACTCATTTTTAATAAGAATAGGCATAAAAAAACGGATTATTACAAGTTTTTACACCTATAATAATCCGTTCAGTATGCAAGTTTTTATAAGCTTACCAACCAAGCCGAGCAAGACCGACAGCACTATACCATAAGGTAGAACGATAAGCGGCATTAGCAGCTTGAGCAGCAGCAGAAGTGGCAGTGGAAGGTATATAATGGCTAACCCCATTTGCCCGCTTCATGGAGAACATACCAACAGACATCGAATAAATCATCGGCGTTTTTTTCCAACAGACAGAAGCTGCATCATATGCTTGCTTCCATTCATCCAAGGCAACTTCATCCACAACGAGTTTTTCCATCATTTCTACGAAATCATAATAGCCTACATAATAAGACGATCCTACTTTACGCTGATCATAATCAAAGACCGATGACCGAAGAACTTCTCTATCTGCTGTCACTCCCGACAAAGCATTTGCTGTAGCAGCAGCTAAGTTCTCAAGCTCAGAAGATTTCAGCACATCTATAGCAGTGCCCATTGTCCAATTGCTATTACTTCCTATTTTTCCAGTATAAATTTCATCATAAGCAGCAAAAGTCCCAATAGCCATTTCTACCGCTGCACCTTTCTGAAATATAAATGGAAACATTCTATCATAGGCAGCACCAGGACCTGGATTCTCAGCAGGGAAACCAATATAGTAATCGCAACAATCACGCAACTCATACGCGACTTCCACCGACTGCATAAAGCAAGCATCAAACATAATAAAATCAAAATGAGGAGCGTTCTGTAATACTAACTTCAAGTCCTCAATATTCATATAATGCCCTCCTCCAGTCTTATCATTTCCTATCCAGCGAGTAGAAGGCAATGGAGTAGGTATCCATCCTTCCCCATGCGACCAATAAATCAAACCATAACTTTCCGCTTTATATAAAGAATTCCCAAACACATCATTGAATACCTCTTGCGTCTCAGCGACTCCGCACGAATTTCTATCTTCGTATTCTTTGACTATTGTTTCAACAACAGTACCACCTTTATTTTCAATTTCAATCAAACGAGGAAATCCCGTATCTATATACACCAATAAATGCATATCAGATGTATTATCAATTGAAGCCATCCCAGCTTTCAATTCCTCCAAATCCCCATCCGTAAAGCTAGCCAATGGATTTATACTATTATCCGCTGCCATATATACCAGCACAGTACGTTTCCCATCAACCGGAGGATCAGGTATCGGGTCATCACCACGACACGCCGACATGAACAAGGGGAAAACGAAGAAAAAAAGAAGATATAGTTTTGTTTTCATACTTGAAATCTTATTCCTGCGGTTTTGCAAATGTGAAAGCCTCAGGCTTCACCACCTGCAAAACCATATTCTTACTCTTCTTATACTTACCTTTTACCTTTACAGCCTCTTTTTCCAACTTTTTCCTGTTTTCAGAGAAATAAATCATACAAGTATAGTCCGGCTTCTTCAGATTGTACTCCAGATAGTTCTTGAGCTGGTAAGTGTATAAATCACGCTTGGGCAAGAATCCATTCTTATCCAGCTCTACGCTGTCCAATACCTGGATGTCTGTATAATATACGATGGAGTCATTGAAAGAAGCCGCCACACCAAAAGCATATACAGCCTTTTCCTTATCTTTCATTGTAAAAGCCGAGCACAATGCAAAAACCAAAGCTACGGCACAAAGTATACGAACGTATTTCATTGAGTTATGAGTTATAAGTTATGAATTATCAATGGGGGCAAAGATATAAAAAAAACCGCACGCCTACTAAAGACGTACGGTTTTTTAATTCCTTCTATTTGTCGGAAACTGATATTTCTTATTTATCCCAAATAAGATTTGAGCAATTTACTACGATTACTTTGTCTTAATCTTCTGATTGCTTTTTCCTTAATCTGACGCACACGCTCACGGGTCAAGCCGAATTTGTCGCCGATTTCCTCTAATGTCATTTCCTGCTGTCCGATACCGAAAAACATCTGTATGATTTCTTTTTCCCTATCGGTTAACGTAGAAAGAGCTCTATCAATTTCCCTCGCAAGAGACTCGTTCACCAAAGAGCGGTCGGCCATAGGGGAGTCGTCGTTGACCAGCACATCGAGCAAGCTGTTGTCCTCTCCTTCTACAAAAGGTGCGTCCACCGAAATGTGACGGCCGGACACCTTCAGCGTATCAGAGATTTTGTCAACAGGGATTTCCAGTTCATCGGCAAGCTCTTCAGGAGACGGACGACGTTCGTTTTCCTGCTCGAACTTGGAGAAGGCCTTGCTGATTTTATTCAGCGAGCCTACCTGGTTCAACGGAAGACGTACAATACGCGACTGCTCTGCCAAAGCCTGCAGAATGGACTGACGTATCCACCATACTGCATAACTGATGAACTTGAAACCACGTGTTTCATCGAACTTTTCGGCAGCCTTGATCAGTCCTAAATTACCCTCGTTAATCAAGTCGGGCAAACTCAAACCTTGGTTTTGGTACTGCTTGGCCACAGATACAACGAAACGCAGATTGGCACGTGTCAATTTCTCCAGTGCAACACGGTCACCCTTGCGGATGCGCTGAGCGAGCTCCACTTCCTCTTCAACAGTAATGAGGTCTTCGCGACCGATTTCCTGCAAATACTTGTCAAGAGAAGCGCTCTCTCTGTTAGTGATACTTTTTGTAATTTTAAGTTGTCTCATTCTTATAATACAGATTTGGGTTGCAAAGGTACGACAAATTATTTTGTTACAATAATTTCATCCCAACTTTTTCACCTTATTTATATCTTATCCTATATAACAAAAAGGATGCCGGTATGTATTGTACCGACACCCCCTTTTTCGCTATTGTTAGCTAATATTACAATCTTCTTACCTAACTATCCCTATTTTTTATTCTTGAGTCAAATCAACGGCATACATTGCACGTTTTCCTGACGGGAACATACCGGTGATGAACAAACCTTGCTCAGGAGACTTTCTTGCCTCTTTCATCGCCTTTTCCAAATCGTCCACCGTCTTCATCGGCACTCCGTTGGCTTTCAGAATGATGAAGCCCTTGCGGATACCTGCATCGGCCATCTTGCCATTGGTAACCCCGGTAACTTCCAGACCGTAACCCAGGTTCAACTGCTTCTTCAGCTCGGAAGATACGGGCTTGAAGGCTGCACCCAAGATTTCCATTCCGGCATCCTTCACTACCTTCGTAGTGCCTTGCTCATTCTTCAGCGTGATTTCGAATTCCTTTTCCTTCTTGTCACGAACCACTGTTACCTTCACTTTGTCGCCCGGACGGTGTTTTGCCAGCATTTCCTGCAAATCCGAGAACTTGTGAATCTTCTTGCCGTTCAATGCTATGATTACATCATTTTCCTTCAAGATGCCGGCAGCGGAACCACCTTCAACAACTTCGGCCACATAGATACCCTCTTTCACACCAAGTTCGTCGGCCTTCTTCTTCAGTTCTTCGGTCCAACGTTCGTCCATCTGCAGGTCTGTGCTCAAATCACTACCCTTGATGCCAAGGAGCGCGCGCTGCACGGTACCAAACTGTTTCAAGTCGGCTACCACCTTTGTCATAATGCTGGTAGGGATGGCAAAACCATAGCCGGAATAAGCACCCGTGGGTGAGTAAAGCATGGCATTGATACCAACTAGCTCGCCTTTGGCATTCACCAACGCACCACCACTGTTACCTTGGTTGATGGCAGCATCCGTCTGAATGAAAGACTGGATGTTTGCAGCTTGTCCGTTGGAGGCAGAAGAGCCAATGGAACGGGCTTTTGCACTGACGATACCAGCTGTTACGGTAGAGTTCAGGTTGAACGGATTACCTACTGCCAATACCCATTCTCCCACCTTCAACTGGTCGGAGTCACCAACCGGAATTGTCGGGAAGTCATCCCCTTCAATCTTAATCAATGCCAAGTCCGTGCTGGGGTCAGTACCGATGATGCGTCCTTTCAGCTCACGGTCGTCATTCAGTTTCACAGTGATTTCATCAGCACCTTCCACCACGTGATTGTTCGTCACAATATATCCGTCTTTGGAGATGATGACCCCCGAACCGAAACCTACACGCGGCTGGGTCTGTATCTGGCGCTGGCGTCCACGACCGTCTCCAAAGAAGAAGTCAAAAATATCCGGCTGTTCTTGCACCGTCTGAGTCTTGCTCAACTGAGTGGCACGTATATGCACTACAGCATGGAGCGAGCTCTCCGCTGCTTGTGTCAAATCCACAGGCTGGGCATCCGTTGCATGGAAAGCTGCCGGCAGCAGATTATTCGGGTTCTGTTGGAACAACTCGCTGAATGCGGCAGGCTTTTCCTTATTCAGCATCTTATAAGTGGTCAATCCAGCCACTCCAGAGCTCAGGAGCACGATAGCCGCAACTCCAAGGATGTTTTTTGTTGTCTGTTTCATACTATTCTTCCTATTCTTTAAATTGTTAATATTCAAGTTTCGTTTAACATTACGACGTTAAAATAACGACAAAAAACGTTCAGTTATTCCGCTTGTCACTCTTTTTTGTTCTCTTTTAACAGAGGATATTTAGGGCTTAACAGCGGTTAACGGCAAAGACTGACAAATTAGCATTTATGTACGATTGCTGACTGTTAAAGAACTGACAGATAGGGCATAAAAAGACGCATCACCCGTTGCGGCCGAAACGGATGATGCATTTGGGGTAAACAGATGATGCGTTTATACCAAACAGATGATGTGTTCGGGCTGAACGCATCATCTGTTTTTAGAGAGCAGATAGCACCTTAATAATTCAAGTAATCAATGTCCATGTGGTAGTCCCACTGCGGGAAGTAGAGGTTACCTCCCTCCCACTCCACCTCGCCACGCTGGAAGTCGACGGTCTCGCTGCGGGGATACTGCTTTTCGGGCTGTAGCGGCATGCCGTAATCAGTGTTCACAATCATGCGCCAAGAGTCTATACCACCCAGGAAGAAATATTCTTCGTCGGCATTGCGGGCAAAGGCAGGAATGCCGAATGACTGGTCGACAGGCACCCAACCCACACCCTCGAAGTAGACTTCTGCCCAATCGTGCAGATTCCATGCACGGGGATGCATCATAAAGCCGCTCTGGAAATGTGCGGGAATACCACTGATGCGGCAAAGCGTAATGAACAGCAGGCTGACTTGGCCACAGTCTCCGTGACGGTTATCCAACACATATTCCGGGATATTCTCAATGGTGGAATATTCGCGTGCAGAAGCCCACGGGAAGTTGTCATTCACCCAACGGAAGATACGTTTGGCTTTCAGGTAGGGGTTGGTTTCACCGGCTGTCAATTTGGCAGCAAGTTCGCGCAAGCGCGGGGAAAAGACGATATGCTTCTCACGCTCGGCAGTATATTCCTTATAAAGGGCGGTCGTCGTATCATAGGGCTGCACGTCTTCCGGCTTCAGATTATGCCATTCGCCGTTGGCGGTAAACTCAAAGGTTTCGGAGAATACGGTCGGTTCGCCTTCGACAGCACGTTTCTCCATGTACAATGTACTGTGACGGCACTCGGGCGACGAAAAGGTGTATTGCGGTTCGCTGGCCGAAATGAACTTGACATCCTGCTGCCGGGCCTGGTCCTGACGGGGATAGGGTAACCAGCAACGGATGATTTTCCCGGCAGGCACGGCATTGGTATCTACGGTCAACGTGTAGGTGACGCGCATGCGCTTCGGCGCAACAATGGCCTTGCCCTCTTTCTTCACAGCAGAAATGATTTCGGGCAGGTTCTCCATATTCACTTTCTCGCTGCCACTCGGCGAAGTGCCTTCCTTGGCTATCTTGATGTCATAGCAAGTGGAGTCCACACGAAACAGATTAGGTCCGGCATTGCGGAAATAGCGTTTCTCTCCATCCAGCATCATGCACTCCAAAGCTTTGGAGGCTTCCCACTGGCGCATCTGCTCATCGGTCACGTCGGGAATATACTTGCGGATATAGTCCTTCACCTGGGATTCCGTCATACAGAAATCCGTAAGCAGACGTTGGTGCAGGTCGTCCTCCCAATTATAGGGCTTGCTCTCGGGCTTCGTGCTGCATGCAGAAGCCATCACAAACAGAGCGACGGTATACAATAGCTTTCTCATAACTTCACCACTCCAATACCCGGCAAATCGGGCAACGTTATCTTACCTTTCACAACCTCCATACCCTTGAAACGGTCGTTCGCAATCAGCAGACTACCGTCCAAGTCGGCAAAGTCCACTGCCGGAGAGAATTGGGAGGCAGCGGTAATGGCACAAGAGGTCTCGGTCATACATCCTACCATCACTTTCATGTCCAATGCACGTGCCAAAGTCACCATCTTCCAGGCTTCGCGCATGCCGGTACACTTCATCAGCTTGATGTTGATGCCCGTAAAGGCGCCCTTCAAGCCTGCCACATCCTTCAGACGCTGAATGGACTCATCGGCAAATATGGGTAACGGGCTTTGCTGGGCGACCCATGCGATATCGTCCAATTGTTCCTTGGGCATCGGTTGCTCTATCATGACAATTCCTTTTTCGTGCAGCCAATGTATCATATCGAGCGCATGATGTTTGTCTTTCCAGCCCTGGTTGGCATCAATGGCAATCGGAAGGTCTGTCACCGAACGGATGGTCTCTATCATTTCTTTGTCGTTCTCCCGCCCCAGCTTCACTTTAAGGATATTGAACCGGTCGGCACACTCTTTCGTCTTTTCACGCACCACGTCGGCCGTATCAATGCCGATGGTGAAAGTTGTAGAGGGAGTCTTTTCCTTGTCCAACCCCCATATCTTATACCAAGGGGCTTGCAACAGTTTGCCCACAAGGTCGTGCAAGGCGATGTCCACAGCAGTTTTAGCAGCGGAATCCCCTGCCGAGAGGCTGTCTATATAAGCCAGTATATCTTCCAGCTGAAAGGGGTCTGAGAATTGGCCGATAACATCCTGCACCTTCTTCAGAAAAGCCAGTACACTGTCCATCGTGCCTAATTCGTGTTGCAGGTACGGGGGCATGGAGGCTTCACCATAACCGATAATGCCATCATATTCTATCTCGACTTGAACGTCGGGAGTGGTAGTACGCGAGTAGGTGGCCACTGTAAAGACATGGCGCAATTTCAGTTCATAGGGGAAGAAACGCAGTTTCATTTTGGGGGTTACACCTGCCCTACTGTTCACGTTGAACAAGGAAGGAGCGTCATTTCCTCCGGCAAATACATGATTGATTGCCATGCCTGAGCCGAGTGCGGCAAAAGCGGCGGTTTTCAGGAAATCTCTTCTGTTTGACATAATTGTGTGTGTATTAAATGTGCCAATATGCTAATGTACTAATGTGCCAATGGGCTGCGCTATATATATGCTACGTCATGTTTGCACCGTCACGCCGAGGTCATTGGCATATTGGCACATTAGCACATTGAATATATTGGCACATTAGCATATTATTACATTGAATAAAATGGATTCGTTTTCGTTGTATTGAGCGACGCCTCCTTATTTATATAAGGTAACACGCGCGTAGCGAACAACAGTCTACCGAGGTTGTATTCATCGAACAGCTCGTCGTCGGGGCTGAAGCTATTGACGCGCACATCGCCTTGCGAATGGATGAAACGCTTGTTGCCGATATACATGCCGACATGTACCACACGTTCCTTGCGTTCCGGCGTCGCCTTGCGCCCGAAGAAAATCAAATCGCCCGGCTGGAGGTTACTGAAATCAGGAGCAATATCGATATGCTCGCCCACGTATGCCTGCTGGGAAGCATCCCGCGGAATGATGATGTCGTGCATGAAAAGAACGGTGCGCATGAAGCCGCTACAATCCACCCCTTTGGAGGAAGTGCCAGCCCAAAGATAAGGGATGCCCATCATGCTATGCGCCGTAGCTATAATGCTGGCTGCGTCCTGCTTCAAGGCTGCCCGCCATTTCTTCTCAGGCATAGAGATGGATTTGGAGATATATCCCTGGCGGCCGTCGGGATAAGCCACCTTATAAAAGGCACCTTTTGTCCCCTCCCACTTCAGGCGGTTTCCGGCAGCAACATCAGAGACGGTCTGCGATGCCTGGCTGGGCTGTGAGTAGACAAAGCCATAATGCGAAGTCACCACTATTTTCTCTGCATTGTTCCAAGCGGTCAGCTCTTCCCGCGTGACGGGATGTATGCCTACTCGGTGTACCCATGCAATGTAGTTGTCCGGTGTCTGGATACGGTACCAGCCGTCGCGCTGCAACACCCGCACCGGCATACCCATCAAGCCTTGCGTCATCATTTCTGAAGAGAAATCCGGGGCTACCCGAAGATTGCACACAGACACATTGACAATGCCATACGTCTTGCCTTCAAGTCCGGCCTCATCCGGAAGCACTTGCAGACAATCCATCACCGCATATCCTTTCTTTGCCAAACCATCCAGCAAAGCCGTCTTTGCCTCTGCCGAAGTGGTGACACCACGCAACATCACATTCTTTCCGGAGAAAGAGTAATCCACATCGAACAAAGCCACGCGCTTGTCCGGTGCAAACTTTTGTTTCAAACTGTCAGCGAGTTGCGCCACTTCTGCAGGTATTGTACGGTCACCCACTTCCGAAGCGACAGCAAAAAGCGGGATTAACAGAAATAAAGAAAAAAGAGAGGATAACTTTTTCATTGGCCAAAAGGATTTGGGGGTTATTACTAATAGCAAAGCTACGAATTTATTCCGAAATAGATACATGTTTTTAAGATAATTAAGGGTAAAGAATGAAGAATGAAGGATTCATCCGTACTGCATCCGCACACTGCACAACAAATTCTTCATCCTTCATTCTTCATTCTTCATTAATATTCCGTATCTTTGTACCCTATAAAGCAGTTGGTCGGTCTGTCGCTTGCGCCTCGTGCGTATGAGGAAAGTCCGGGCAACACAGAGCGTCCCACTTCCTAACAGAAAGCTGTCCGTGAGGGTAGAGTAACGTAGAAGAAAATAACCGCCGTCGCCCTTGGGCTACGGTAAGGGTGAGAAGGTGGGGTAAGAGCCTACCAGTCTTGTGGCGACACAAGGGCTGTGCGTCTTGGGAGTTGTAAGGTCATGTAAACCGACGTTATGAGAGTTGCTCGCTCCATGTCGGAGGGTAGACCGCTAAAGCTTGTATGGTGACATGCGGCTCAGATAAATGACAGACACTTCTTTAATGGAGAATGGATAATGAAGAATGGATAATTCCTAATTAGGCTTTTTCAGAAACAGAAGAACAGAACCCGGCTTACAGACTGACTGCTTTTTTATTGACAATGGATAATCGAGATAATAGCATGAACAAGCGTATTGCTGCCCTTTGGAAATTCCTCACCTACGACATCTGGCGTATTACGGAAGATGAAGTCACGCGAACGACCTTTTCCGTATACAATATCATCAAGACGATTTATCTTTGCATCAACCGCTTCACCAAAGACCGGATAGTAAACAAAGCCTCGGCGCTGACTTACAGTACGCTGCTTGCCATCGTGCCTATTCTTGCCATTTTGTTTGCCATAGCCCGCGGTTTCGGATTCGATAATCTGATGGAAAGCCAGATTGTCAACGGTTTCGGCGGTCCTACGGAAACCACGGAAGTCATCCTGCAATTCGTGAATTCGTATTTGTCTCAAACCAAGAGTGGAATATTCATCGGAGTGGGTCTGATTATGTTGCTGTGGACAGTCCTGAATCTAATCAACAATATGGAAATCACCTTCAACCGCATCTGGCAGGTGAAAAAGGCGCGCAGCATGTACCGCAAAATAACGGATTACTTCTCTATGCTTCTGCTGATGCCCATTCTGCTGGTGGTGTCCGGTGGTCTTTCCATCTTCATGAGTACGATGGTGAAGAACCTCGAAGACTTTACCCTGCTGGCTCCCGTCGGCAAGTTTATGGTGCGCCTCATCCCCTTCGTGCTGACCTGGTTCATGTTTACAGCACTGTACGTCTTTATGCCGAATACAAAGGTCAAGCTGAAACACGCACTCATATCCGGTATTCTGGCAGGTACGGCACACCAGGCATTCCAATTCCTTTACATCAGCAGCCAGTTGTGGGTTTCCCGTTACAATGCCATCTATGGTAGTTTTGCCGCCCTTCCGATGTTTCTGCTATGGTTGCAGGTATCCTGGACCATCTGCCTATTCGGTGCCGAACTGACCTACGCCGGACAGAATATCCGGAACTTCAGCTTCGACAAGGATGCGCGCAATATCAGCCGGCGCTACCGCGATTTTATCTCCATCCTGATAATGTCTCTCATAGCCAAGCGCTTTGAACAAGACGCCCAGCCCTATACAGCCGAAGAGATATCCGAAGAGTGCCAGATTCCCATCCGGCTGACACACGAAACCCTTTATGAATTGCAGGAAATCAACCTCCTACATGAAGTGGTGACCGATGAAAAGAGTGAAGACATCGCTTACCAGCCTTCCATGGATATCAACAAAATGAATGTGGCCCTCCTACTGGACAAACTGGACACGCACGGCTCAGAAGATTTCAAAATTGATAAAGAAAATGAATTCAACAACCAATGGGGAGCATTGCTGAAGGCACGGGAGGAATACTACAAGAATGCAAGCAAGGTGCTGCTGAAGGATTTGTAAGCACGCGGAAGTCTTTCCGGAAACTCCGTATCTGCTTTCTTTTTGATTATTTTTTAGACGCGGATGACGCGGATTGGAATATTAAAAAAATCCGCGTCATCTGCGTCATCTGTGTCTAAAAAGTAAATCACCGATATTTCTCAGGCTCCACGGCACGAGTCATATCATAGGCACGGTCACTCTGACGGGATGCCACTAATTGCAGGAAATCGTCCATAGTGCCGTTACCTTATTTATATTGTATCATGCGGCTGATGTACTTACCAATGATATCGAACTCCAGATTCACCACACTGCCCACTTTGAAAGCATGGAAATTGGTATGCTCAAAGGTGTAAGGAATAATGGCCACCTGGAAAGTATCGTCGGTGGGATTGCACACGGTCAGGCTGACACCATTGACCGTTACCGAGCCTTTGTCTACCGTGATGTAGCCGCGCTTTGCCATCTCCTTGTCAAAAGCATACCGGAAAGTAAAGTAATAGCTTCCTTCCGCATCCTTTATATCGATGCAAGTGGCAGTCTGGTCCACATGTCCTTGAACGATATGGCCATCCAGCCGGCCGTTCATCATCATACTACGCTCCACATTCACTTCATCTCCCACCTGCAACAAGCCAAGATTGGAACGGTCCAGCGTTTCCTTCATGGCCGTCACGGTATAGGTATCATCTGTCAGACTGACTACTGTAAGGCAAACACCGTTGTGAGACACACTTTGGTCTATTTTTAATTCACTGACGAATGAACACTTGAAAGTAAAATGTACATTCTCCTGGTCTTTGACCATCGCCACCAATGTGGCACATTCTTCTACTATTCCGGAAAACATGGTTCTATATACTTTTAGGTTATACGCGATTTATTATTAATATGCGCAAAGATACAAAAAGCCCTTCGTATAGGTACAAAAAAAAGGAAGCTTTTCACAAAGCCTCCTTTTTCAGTTTTCAATAGGTATTAGTTTTTTTTTAAGGTAAAAAGATTGTTTTCAGGATAACGATGCAAATATAGGCGCTTTTCGTGATACTAACCAAATTAAAAAACATGTCTTATAACATCTTTTTGAAAAATCATTTAAGTTTATTATCATTTCAAAGCATTTTTCTACACCTGCAATCGTTTTCAATGGACAAATATAAGGCTATTTTCCATGAAACACTGAAATTATCCTAAAATTTTGTTTATTTCTTATCATTTAAGTAGTGTTCGTCTGTCCGCCCACTATGTTTTAACACTTTTGCGTCGATAAAGAACACTATTTCTTCGGCAATATTCGTGATGTGGTCGCCGGAACGCTCCAATTTGCGGAACACGCTCACCAGATTCAGACAAGAGAGTGCACTCTCCGGATGCCGGCTGATGTAGTCGGCAAGAATGGCAGTGGCCTCCGCATTGATTTCGTCCAGCATATTGTCCTTGGCAAACACGGCGGTAGCCAGTTCCTGGCTCTCCTCCTGAAGTGCCTGCTTGGCAAGCTCGAGCATGGAGAGCACCTGGGCTATCATCTCTTCGAGACGAAGTTGCTTGACCAGCTCAGTATCCAATGCCGGTTCATGGCAGTTGAGGGCAAAGCGGGCGATGCCTTCTGCAAAGTCGCCCAGACGCTCCAGATTCGTATTGATTTTGAGCATGGCAAGCACAAAGCGCAGGTCGATGGCAACGGGGTTGTAAAGGGCAATGATATCCTCCACGTCGCTGTCTATTTTCAGTTCGAAAGCATTGACGCGACGTTCGCGCACCAATACCTGCTGGGCCAGTTCCCGGTCCAGCGTAAGCACGGCATCACCTGCACGGTCGAGCTGATTATATACCAGGGTCCACATTTCGTCTATTTCCTTTTTCAGCAAGACGAGTTCAGATTCGATAAACTTCACCATAATGTTTCTATTTTAAGATTACTTTTGTACAACTTATTTTGGCCTGTATGGAACAATCCGCTACCCGAAGCGTCCCGTGATGTAGTTCTGCGTCTCCACCTTATCGGGATTCGTAAATATCTTCCGGGTATCTCCAAACTCCACCATCCGCCCCATATAGAAGAAAGCCGTATTATCACTGACACGCGCTGCCTGTTGCATGTTGTGGGTAACGATGACGATAGTGTACTGCTTCTTCAACTCGTGGATAAGCTCTTCCACCTTGGCGGTGGAGATGGGGTCGAGGGCGGATGCCGGCTCGTCCATCAGCAGGACCGAAGGAGACACCGCCATGGCACGGGCTATGCAGAGGCGTTGCTGCTGACCGCCGGAGAGGGCGTAGGCGGAGACTTTCAGCTTGTCCTTCACCTCGTCCCAAAGGGCGGCGCCTTTCAGGGTTTCTTCCACCCGCTGACGGATGAAGGCGTTATCGGTGATGCCATTCACACGGAGTCCGTAGGCAACGTTCTCGAAGATGCTTTTTGGGAAAGGATTGGGCCGCTGGAACACCATGCCCACGTTCTTGCGGAGTTCGTCCACTTGCACTCCTTTTCCATAGATGTCTTGTCCGTCAATGCGTATCTCGCCGGTCAGACGGGTGTCGGGAATCAAATCGTTCATGCGGTTCAGCAGGCGCAGGAAGGTAGACTTTCCACAGCCCGAGGGACCGATGAAGGCTATCACAGACTTCTCCTCAATGTCCATGCTGATGCCTTTCAGGGCATGGAAATCGCCATACCAGAAGTTCACGTCACGGGTTTCTATCTTGTTCTTCATACCTATTGTATATGTTTTCAATTCGTCTTAATCTTCTTCTCAAAGTATTTCCGCAGGGCGTTTGCCAGCAGGTTCACCAGGAGGATAATGAGTATCAGCACTAGTGCCGTGCCGTAGGCAATGGGAAGCTGCGCTTCCATATCGGTGCCGCTGGTAGAGATGACGTAGAGGTGATAAGGAAGCGCCATGCACTGGTCGAAGATACTTGTAGGCAGCTGTGGCAGGAAGTAGGCGGCACAGGTGAAAAGGATGGGTGCCGTCTCGCCCGAAACACGCCCCAGCGCCAGAATCAGTCCGGTAATGATATTGGGCATCCCCATCGGCAGGATGACATGCCAGATGGTCTGAAGCTTGGTAGCTCCCAACGCGCGGCTTCCCTCGCGCATGCTGTCGGGGATGGCTTTCAGCGCTTCTTCCGTGGTGCGGATAACCAAAGGCAGACTTAGCAGACCCAGCGTCAACGAACCTGCCAGGATGCTGTCTCCAAAATCCATATAGTTGACGAACAGCGCCATGCCAAACAGACCGAACACGATGGAAGGGATGCCGCTCAGATTATTCGTCATCATCCGTATGAAGCGTACCACCCAGCCTTTCGGCACATACTCATTCATATAAATGCCACTCATCACTCCCACCGGAAAAGCAAACAAGGCACTGCCCGCCATCAAGCAGAACGTACCTACAATGGCAGGAAGGATTCCGCCGGCAGTCATACCGTTGGCAGGAGCCGTTGTGAGGAACTCCCAATTGATAACTCCTATACCTTTATATATAATGAAACCGAGGATAGCAAAAAGAATCCCCACCACACTCAGGCTCAACAGACGGAACAAGCCGAATGCCATGTTTTGCGAAAGATGCTTTCTATTGACCATATCTACCTTCTTTTATTTTCGTCTTGGCGAAACTGCTTCCACCGTGAAATTTATCAATAAACTGATGAAGAACAGCACGACACCCAGTAGGAACAATGCTTCGTAGTGAGGTCCGCCGGCAGGTGCCTCGCCCAGCTCCGCGGCAATCGTTGCCGGAATGGTGCGCAGCGGTTCCAGGATGGTATGGGGAATGACGGCGGCGTTGCCCGTCACCATCAGCACAGCCATCGTCTCGCCCACCGCACGGCCGATGCCCAACACCACTCCGGAGGTGATGCCCGAAATGGAGTAAGGAATCACCACCTTATATATAGTCTGCCATTGCGACGCTCCCAGCGCCAGACTGGCTTCGCGCATGGCACGAGGGCAATTTCTCATCGCATCTTCCGTCACCGTAATGATGGTGGGCAACGCCATAATGGCAAGCACAATGCTGCCCGCCAGCCCGCTCTCGCCTACCGGCAAGTTGAACACCTGCTGCAAAAACGGCACAATGACAATCAAGCCGAAAAAGCCGTAGACCACCGACGGTATGCCACTCAGCAACTCAATGATGGGCTTCAGCAGATTCCTTACCCGGGAATTGGCTACCTCCGACATATAGATTGCCACCGACAGACCAAACGGCAATGCAAAGAGGATGGCAAACAGACTGACCCACAGCGTCCCCGTAATGAGCGGCAAAAAGCCGAACTGCGCAGCAGGTGTTGCCGTGGGAAACCATTCGGCACCGGCAAAGACGTCCTTCACCGAAATGGTGTTGTCTTTCAGCAGATGCACCGAGTCCGGACGGACAATGAACTGCTGCGGTACAAAGGCTATAATGCCAGGCGTACGCTCCACCAGCTCCGTAATACAGGCACCTGCATTTTCGTAGGAAGCGCCCAACTGCTCTTCCGTATAATACAGTGTGATGTCCTCCAAACGGAAAAGGCGGATAGGAAGGTCCTCCCCTCCCACTTCGTTCCAGTTTGTCAGCTCTTCATCAAAAACATTCTTTATCTGTGCCGGAGTCAGTTCGCCCACCCGGTTCTCCTTATTCAAGGCCAATACATACCCTTCTTCTATCACCTTGCTGCTGAACAAGCCCAGCGCTTCGGAAAAGAGGAACACGACGATAAGTACGATGGTAAGACTCGTCACAAAGCCGCTACAAGCCAGTATACCTTCTACAATCTTCTCAAAAATCTTTTTCATGTTGCCTATTGATTTCTGTATGCAAAGGAACGGGCCGGATGTTAAGGCAGTGTGACTAACGTTTGAAAGAAATGTTTCAAAGGTGTTACAAAACTATTACAACGACTCAAAGCACATTCCATGTAACACATTTGTAATATCCATTACCTTAATTTGCATCATGTGTTTACCCAATTTGCATCATGTGTTTTATGAAGACAAGAGAATTACTTCTACTCCTCGCACTGACAGCCACCACCGGCATGCAGGCGCAACGCATCAAAGGCAGCGACACCGTGCTCCCCATAGCGCAGCAGACCGCCGAACGCTTTATGATCTTAAACCCGTCTGCCCGTGTCACCGTGACCGGCGGTGGAACAGGTGTCGGTATTTCAGCCCTGCTGGACCAAACCACGGACATCGCCATGGCTTCACGCGCCATCAAGTTCAGCGAAAAGATGAAAGTCAAAGCTGCCGGAGAAGACTTGGCAGAAGTACCCATCGCCTACGACGCCCTTGCCGTAGTGGTTCACCCCTCCAACCCGGTGAAACAACTGACCCGCCAACAACTGGAAGATATCTTCCGGGGCAAAATCACCAACTGGCAGCAAGTGGGCGGAGACGACCGCAAAATCGTAGTCTACTCCCGAGAGACTTCCTCCGGTACCTACGAGTTCTTCAAGGAAAGTGTACTGAAAAACAAGAACTACATGAGCAGCAGTCTCTCCATGCCTGCCACGGGAGCCATTATCCAATCCGTCAGCCAGACACGCGGTGCCATCGGATATGTGGGCCTAGCCTATGTATCGCCGCGTATCAAGACACTCGCCGTTTCATACGACGGGCAGCATTATGCCGCTCCCACGCTGGAGAATGCCATCAATAAGACTTATCCGATAGTACGCCCGCTATACTATTATTATAACCGAAAAAACGCCTCGATCGTAGCCCCTCTGCTCGATTTCATCTTGTCTGCCGCAGGACAGAAAATCATCAAAGAGAGCGGATATATCCCGGTACATAAAGAATAAATCTTCATTCTTCATTCTTCATTCTTCATTTTTTTACCCTATCTTTGTCCCCACGATACGAAAATAGTAACATTATGGCAGAAATAAAGAGCGAAGAAACAAGCGAAAAAAAGAGCTTGAACTTCATTGAGCAAATAGTAGAAAACGATTTGAAAGAGGGTAAAAACGGGGGAAAAGTACAGACACGCTTCCCGCCCGAACCAAACGGTTACCTCCACATCGGACACGCCAAGGCCATCTGCCTTGATTTCGGTATTGCCGCCGCACACGGCGGTGTCTGCAACCTGCGTTTCGATGACACCAATCCCACCAAAGAAGATGTGGAATACGTAGAGGCCATTAAGGAAGACATCCAATGGCTAGGCTACAAATGGGGTAACGAATATTACGCTTCCGACTATTTCCAGCAATTGTGGGACTTCGCTATCCGCCTCATCAAAGAGGGCAAGGCATACATCGACGAACAGACTTCCGAGCAGATTGCCGCCCAGAAAGGCACCCCCACCCAGCCCGGTGTGGAAAGCCCTTACCGCAACCGCCCCATTGAAGAGACACTGGATTTATTCCAGAAGATGAACAGCGGCGAGATTGAGGAAGGTGCCATGGTGCTCCGTGCCAAGATAGACATGGCAAGCCCCAATATGCACTTCCGCGACCCCATCATCTACCGTGTAGTGAAGCATCCGCACCATCGCACGGGTACCACTTGGAAGGCTTATCCGATGTACGACTTCGCCCACGGACAAAGCGACTTCTTCGAAGGCGTGACACACTCGCTCTGCACACTGGAGTTTGTGCCCCACCGTCCGCTCTACGACCTCTTCGTGGACTGGGTGAAGGAAGGCAAAGACCTCGACGATAACCGCCCCCATCAGTATGAGTTCAACAAACTGAACCTCAGCTATACGCTGATGAGCAAGCGCAACCTGCTGACTCTAGTCAAGGAAGGCTTGGTAAACGGTTGGGACGATCCCCGTATGCCGACCATCTGCGGTTTTCGCCGTCGCGGTTACTCTCCGGAGTCCATCCATAAGTTCATCGACAAGATTGGCTATACCACATACGACGCCCTTAATGAATTCGCCCTGCTGGAAAGCGCCGTGCGCGAGGACCTGAACGACCGTGCCACCCGCGTATCCGCCGTACTGAACCCCGTGAAGCTCATCATCACTAACTATCCCGAAGGACAAGTGGAAGAGATGGAAGCCGTCAACAACCCCGAACATCCCGAAGAAGGCAACCACGTCATCGAATTCAGCCGCGAACTTTGGATGGAGCGCGACGACTTCATGGAAGATGCTCCGAAGAAATATTTCCGCATGACACCGGGACAAGAGGTACGTCTGAAGAACGCGTACATCGTGAAATGCACCGGCTGCAAGAAGAACGACGCCGGTGAAATCACCGAAGTATATTGCGAATACGACCCCGATACCAAGAGCGGTCTGCCCGGAGCCAACCGTAAGGTGAAAGGCACCATCCACTGGGTAAGTTGTGCCCACTGCCTCGAAGCAGAAGTGCGTCTCTACGACCGTCTGTGGAAAGTGGAGAACCCGCGCGATGAGCTTGCCGCCATCCGCGAAGCGAAGAACTGCGACGCACTGACAGCCATGAAAGAGATGATCAACCCCGACTCCCTGAATGTGCTGCCCTGCTGCTACATCGAGAAGTACGCTGCCGGCATGCAGCCCCTCTCCTACCTGCAGTTCCAACGTATCGGTTATTTTAATGTTGACAAAGATTCTACGCCAGAAAAAATGGTATTCAACCGTACTGTAGGTCTGAAAGACGTTTGGGGTAAAATCAATAAATAAGAATATGAGTAAAAAAAACCTGCTGTCCGGAAGAGACAAAGAACTGCAAGAAATGGCAGAACAATATGAAGCAGCCAAAGCAGAGAACAGAACCATCTATCTGGACGCAGACGACTTAGCCGACCTCGCAGACTGGTATGCCGTGCATCATAAATATGCCATGGCTACCGAGGTCGTAGAGTATGGCTTGGGAATACATCCGGATAATACGGCTCTGCTGGTGGAACAGGCATACTTGTTCCTCGACACCCAGCATAAAGAGCAAGCCAAAGATATATTGGAACGGATTGCCGAAGAATCTTCCGAAGTGAAAGTGCTGAAAGCCAACCTACTGTTGGGCGAAGGCAAAGAAGAAGAAGCAGAAGCGATACTCGACAGCATAGACGATAAGGACGACCTGGCCAATATCGTTGATGTATCCTATATGTACATCGACATGGGATTCCCGGAAAAAGCATTGACATGGCTGACGCGCGGACTCGAAAAATATGCCGAAGAAGAAGCCTACCTTGCCGTCACCGGCGATTGTTACTATGCCCAGGGACTGTTTGAAAAAGCCACCTTCTTCTTCAATAAGCTGATTGACAAGAATCCGTATTCGGCTCCTTACTGGTTTGGACTGGCCCGTTGCTACTTTGACCAGCAGATGTTCGACAAAGCAATCGAAGCATGCGACTATGCCACGGTGGCCGATGACGAGTTTGCCGATGCCTACCTGATGAAAGGACATTCCTTCTTCCAATTGGGAAATGAGGAAAGTGCCATGGAGAACTACCTGCAAGCCGAAAAGTTCCATCTCGTCTCCCACGGTTTCATCAACACCTTCATCGGCCTGAACAAAACCTCCAAAGGAGAGTGGAAAGAAGGATACGACTATCTGGAAAAAGCCATAACGGCCGAAGACAGCCATGACTTCGCCTTGCCTTCTCTTTATGCCAATGCAGCCCTATGCCTGCACAAGATGGGAAAGAAACGCAAAGCACACCAGTATTGTAAAAAAGCATACGACCTGGCACCCGAAGAGATAGACCCGTACCTGATTGAGGGACGCATCTACATGGAAGAAGGTGAGTATGAGAAAGGTGTGAAGAGATGGGCCAAAGCCTTAGAGTATGCCCCCTATGCGGATACCTGGCACGAAATAGGCATGTGTAGCATGGAAATAGGACAACTGAGCTATGCCAAGCTGGCCTTTGAACATGTCAAAGAGATGGAGCCGGACTTTGAAGGTATCAACGAAAGGCTGACCTCTCTGTATATGCTGCTCAAAGACAAGGAGAACTTCATGAAGTACAACCAGCTGTGCGAACATCCGTTCAGGCTGGAAGAGTTGGACAAATTGCAACAGATACTACAAGAAGATAACCAGGAAGAGCTGGCCCTAGTGATGAAGAATATTTTCAATGCATTACAATAACAGTAATTATATACCACTAATCTAGCAAATGGAATCAGTAGCCTTTATCCAATGGTGTCTCGACCACCTCAATTACTGGACCATCACTTTATTGATGGCCATTGAAAGTTCGTTTATCCCCTTCCCTTCGGAAGTTGTAGTCCCTCCTGCCGCTTGGAAAGCCGCCAACAATGACAACATGAATATATATCTGGTGGTATTGTTTGCAACCATAGGGGCAAATATCGGAGCCTTGATAAACTACTATCTGGCAAAATGGCTGGGACGCCCCATCATTTACAAGTTTGCCAACAGCCGTTTCGGGCACATGTGCCTCATCGACGAAGCCAAAGTGCAGCATGCGGAAGAATATTTTGACAAGCATGGAGCCGTATCAACCTTTGTCGGCCGCCTGATACCTGCCGTACGCCAGTTGATATCCATCCCTGCCGGTCTGGCACGCATGAAACTGGGAACTTTCTTGCTGTACACTACCCTGGGTGCGGGCCTTTGGAATTCCATCCTGGCTTTCATCGGATATTACTTGTCCACAGTACCCGGCATCGAGAACGAGGAACAGCTGCTTGCCAAAGTAACGGAATACAGCCATGAGATAGGTTATGTATTTATCGGCATCGGTGTACTCATCGTGGCATTCTTCATCTATAAAGGAATGAAGAAGAAATAAAAAAGAAAACGGCATGATAATAAAAAAGCGGTGGACAGCATGATAAATTCTGTCCACCGCTTTTTATTGTTTATCCCAAATCCAAACTTTCTACTTTACAGCTGCAATAGCTTTATCATAATCTGGTTCTTGCGTAATTTCAGGTACCAATTCCGTATAGGCAATCTTACCATCCTTACCGATAACCACTACCGAACGCGCCAATAGACCTGCAAGCGGTCCGTCGGCCATGCGTACCCCGTAGTTTTCATCAAAATCGGAGAAACGGAAATCAGACAAAGGAATCACATTCTCAATACCCTCCGTTGTACAGAAACGTGCATGTGCAAAAGGTAAATCCTTGGAGATTGCCAACACTACCGTATCGGGCAGGCCGGCAGCCAGTTTGTTGAACTTACGTACAGAAGTAGCGCACACACCAGTGTCAAGGCTGGGGAAAATATTCAAAATAACATTCTTCCCGTTCAGTTCCTTCAAAGAGAATGAAGACAAATCTGTTTTTACCAATTCGAAATCGGGGGCAACAGAGCCCACCTTTATAAATTCACCGATAACCTTTACCGGTTGTCCTTTAAATTTTGTTGTAGCCATAGTTTTATCAAATTATATGTATACATAACAAATTACATACAGAAAAAGTTCACCCGAAACTTTTTTCCAGATAAACTGTTATTCTACGGACGAATTAATGATAATCACTTAAAAAATTAAATTCACATGAAAACTATTTTTGACGAACTTCAGCAGGAAGTAAAGAATTGGTGGATTTCACTCATTCTTGGTATTCTTTATGTAATAGTGGCTATAAGCCTGATGTTCTCCCCTCTCAGCGGGTATGCAGTATTGAGCATTCTGTTCAGCGTCTCCATGTTGTTCAGCGGTCTGCTGGAAATATCCTTTGCAGTAAGTAACCGTAGAAGGGTATCCAGTTGGGGATGGTATCTGGCTGGAGGTATCATCGACATGATTCTGGGATTCTACCTGATAACCTACCCAATGCTCAGCATGGAAGTCATTCCATTCATCATTGCCTTCTGGCTGATGTTCCGCGGCTTCTCATCCGTAGGCTATGCCATGGACCTCAAAAGATACGGGACAAGAGACTGGGGATGGTATGTTGCTTTCGGTATTCTTGCCGTCATCTGCTCGCTCATCATCTTGTGGCAACCGGCAGTAGGCGCCCTTTACGCCGTGTACATGATTTCGTTTGCATTCCTGATTATAGGTTTCTTCCGTATCATGCTGTCATTCGAGCTGAAAAACCTGCACAAGCGCGGGAAAGAGTGGAAGGAAAAGAAAGAGAAAGAAGTATCGGCCGAATAAGTAGCCCACACGAAGCGTGTCAAAAGGAATCCCACCTTTGACACCTTCGTTTAGCCGAATTGCTCAATAACGTCTCAGAAAACGGAACATCGTAGTCCGTGACACTCCCATCTGCCGGGCAAGTTCGGCACACGACTCTCCTCTTTGGTGCTCCCTTACAAGTTTCCTCTTGTTCGCATAGAGTATCTTCATCTTGGGTGTGTCCCCTTTCTTCCTGCCCAGATGTTTTCCTTCTTTCCTCCGTCGTTCCAAGGCTTCTTTGGTGCGCATGGAAATCAGATTACGCTCTATCTCGGCCATCAGTCCAAAAGCAAAACCCAGCACTTTACTATTGATGTCATTCTGGAACACATACCCCTCTTTGGTACTGTACAGCACCACTCCCCTTTTGATGCAGGAGTTAAGAATGGTCATTATCTCCAGCAGTGTCCGGCTAAGCCGCGAAATTTCCGTTATAATCAAGGAGTCTCCCGGTTTCATCCGGTCCAACAAGCCCGCCAGTTTACGCTCTTTGCTACTCACTTTTCCGCTGACCGTCTCCATGTACCATCTGTCGATGCTCAACCCATTCTTTTCCGCGAAGCGTATAATTTCCTCGCGCTGATTCTCTAAAAACTGTTTTTCTGTACTTACTCTTAAATAAGCTACTACTGCCATAATTGATAAACGTTTATTGGTTATTATTCACCACCAAAGAACGGTTATTCAAGTAAGAGTGGCAACACACAACTATGACTCTCTATCACAGAGGATCACATTATGGACATCCCCCGAAGTCAGGGAAGACTTCTCGGTAACTATCTCAAATATGCCTATAAACAAAGAAAACAGCCCCACTGAAGCTGTTTTCTGAAATTAGTTCATAAAAAATTGATACTATGTAGTTTCATAGTATACTCTCCTTCATTTCATTCACTATGTATCTCACATCCTCATCCGTCACATAAGGACCACTCGGCAAGCAAAGACCACGTTTGAACAAGCCCTCACTGACACCATTCACATAGGCAGGATTAGCCGAATAAACCGGCTGGAGGTGCATGGGCTTCCATAAGGGACGGCTCTCGATACCGGCTCTGTCCAAGCAAACACGCATGGCCTCTACATTACGGTTAGGCTCACAAGAAGTATGGGCACTCACTGACTCATGCGTAACACCGGCGGCACCACCTACGGCGCCTTTTACTGTCTCACGGTAGGCATCCTCCTCACCTCTCACATGCAGATTCCCGTCAAGCAGTACCGTGTTCAGCCAATAATTGCTGTCATAACGTCCGGAAGGATTCTCATGAAGCGTAATTCCCTCCACATCGGCCAACAACTTACGATACAGACCGCACAGATGCTTATGGTGCGCTATATGCTCATCCACCACCGTCATCTGACCGCGGCCGATTCCCGCACAAATGTTACTCATCCTATAATTATAGCCTATACGCTCATGCTGGTAGTAGGGATAGGACTCACGGGCCTGGGTAGCATAGAACATTATCTCACGCTTATACTCTTCATCAGGGCAAATCAAAGCACCGCCACCGCTGGTGGTTATCATCTTGTTGCCATTGAAGGAAAGCACGCCGTATTTGCCAAAAGTTCCGAGGACTTGCCCGTCAAACTTGCTTCCAAAGCCTTCGGCGGCATCCTCTATGACCGGAATACCATATTTATCTGCCACTGACATGATTTGGTCTATCCTGTAGGGCATTCCATACAAAGCTACCGGAACAATTGCTTTAGGTTTCCGCCCGGTCTTGTTGATACGCTCCCTGATAGTCTGCTCCAGAAGAACCGGGTCCATGTTCCATGTATCAGCCTCAGAATCCACGAATACCGGAGTAGCACCGAGGTAGGTCACCGGATGGGAAGAGGCACAAAAGGTAAAGCTCTGCACTATCACTTCATCGCCCTGACCAACTCCGCAAGCAAGCAGGGCCAGATGCACAGCGGCAGTACCAGCACTTAAAGCCACCACCTTTTTATCCTGCCCTACAAAACATTCCAAATCCTGCTCGAAGGCATTCACATTCGGTCCGAGAGGAACAACCCAGTTGGTATCAAAGGCTTCTTGTATGAAACCTATCTCCTTGCCGCTCATGTGGGCGAGGCAAAGATATATTCTCTTATCCATAAAATTACGTGATTTACAAAACTATATTCTTGATAATCTTACACCTATTCCCTACAGCCAACACACCATCCGGAATATCCTTTGTAACAACGGAACCAGCACCTATAATACTCCACTTCCCTATCTTAACACCCGGAATAACAACACTGCCGGCACCAATCCATGTCCCCTCGCCAACTTGCACATTGCCACAAAGCGTACAATGGGGAGAAATATGCACATAATCAGCAATCAGACATTCATGATCCACCGAAGCACCGGTATTGATAATACAATGGCTGCCAATACAAGCATCCGACTGCACAATTGCCCCCTGCATAACTACCGAGCCTTCTCTTATCTCAGTTTCTTCAGATATAATTGCAGAAGGATGAAAAGCTTTGCCATATTCAACCTTTAACTCCTTGGCAATCTTCCTGCGAATACCATTATTCCCAATACTGATTATCAATGGTCCGCAGACCTTCGACGGACGTAATACGGGATAGTCAAAAAGACAATGAATTTCCTCATTATCATCAAACAACGCTTCAATCGGTTCATGATTTGCACGCAATATATCAATGATCACTTTGGCATGACCACTGGCACCATATAAATACATGTTTTGATATTAGTTATTTCCAGTAAAGACTTCCATCGTAGCCGAAGTATCAGAGCTGATACCTTCCCTTATAAATACCTTTCTTATTGTCATAAAAACAATTTTCAAATCAAGTAGAAAAGAACAATGATCTACATACCACACATCCAGTTTAAATTTCTTTGACCAACTGATAGCATTGCGCCCGTTAACTTGCGCCCAACCCGTAATCCCCGGACGGACTTCATGACGACGAGCTTGTTCTTTACTATAAAGCGGTAAGTATTGAGGCAATAAAGGACGGGGACCTATCAAAGCCATATCCCCTTTCAATACATTAATCAGTTGTGGAAGCTCATCAATCGAAGTAGAACGTACAAAACTTCCAACTTTTGTCAAACGTACAGCATCAGGCAATAAATTCCCCTCTGCATCCCGTTCATCGGTCATGGTCTTAAACTTGATAACTTTAAAAATCTTTCCATCCTTCCCTGGACGCTCCTGAGTGAAAAAGACCCCGGAGCCCTTATTGGCAAAATGCAACCAAAAAGCGACAAGAAACAGTATCGGCCAAATCAAAGCCAATATGCAAAACACGAGAAGGAAGTCAATCACTCTCTTAAGAAAATGAGAATACATGCTCTAATAATTATGTACCAATATGAAGTCGTATCTAATATCCTTAAAAAAACTATTCTTCGATAACAAGACGATAAAAATCTTCATTTTAAAGAAATTACTTCCTCCAAGAATGAAACGAACTTATCCGCTAATGATTTTCTTGAGAAATTAGCTTCTGCAAATGCCCTAGCCTTCTGCCCGCATTCTGTTCTGTATGTATCATCGTCCAATAAAGAAATCAAGCCTTCGGCAAAAGCATTTGCATCCTTAGGAGGAACAACAATCCCTAACTTATTTTCTTGAATCATATCAGCAAGCCAACCTGGATAATTGTTTAAGACAGCCAATCCTGAAGATATATAATCAAAAAACTTATTAGGTGAAGTTCCATAGTAGAAAGCCGGAACATCAGCTAATACCATCAAACCCAAATCTGCTGATGCAACAACTTTATTTAGTTCCTTCTTAGGCATCGGATTATAAAAACGACAATTATCCAATTGCTCTTTTCGAGCTCGTTCCATCAAATGCGGTTTCATTTTACCGTCTCCTATAAATGCCAACACAATATCCGTCCGTTGCTTTGCCTTCAGCACTGCAGCAGCATCCAACACTGCGTCCAAACCATTGGCAATTCCATGTGCACCAGTAAAAACCGCCACTTTATCTGTTTCGGAAATGCCCTCCAACGAAAGATTATCACGTGAAGATGGCTTGAATATCTCCAAATCACACCCGTTCGGAATCATCGAAATACGCTTGCCTGGCTGGCTCCTTCTTTTAATTCCTTCACAAATTCCAGGAGAAAGACCAACACAAGCATCCGCGCAATGATAACTCAACCACTCCAAAATATTCATCCCCCACAATAAAAAAGGATTCTTCATACCTAAGGCCTTAGGTAATTCAGGCCACAAATCACGAACTTCAAATATAAATTTTTTCTTCCGGAACAACTTCATTACTATGCCTGGAATACCGGCTGTCAAAGGAGTAGAAGTTGCAAACAACAAATCATAATCTTCTTTCAATGCTATTTGAATACCTTTCCATCCAAACTTCACGAAAGTCCATGCTCTTTTGGCGATACCATCCTTATTTGAGTAAGGTAAAGCTATCTGAATCACATCTATACCATCGACCATTCCTCTATGAACATTTTTCATCGTTGTGTTCGGCAAATCTAGCTTGACCGTTTCACCACAAACCACGCAAACAGAATGACCTCTGGCAATCAGATGTTTTGCCAATTCATAAGAACGTGTCCCCCCCGCTTGGGTGGGAATGGTAAAATGTTGATGGAAATAAAGCACTTTCATTTTATATAAATTGAAGGATTGTTTTTATCGAGCTATTTTTAGTCTGAAATTCGATTTGCCTACATTTAGTCGTTTGACCATAATAATTAGAACATAATTGTTCTGTATCAATAGTTTCACCGTTTGATTCCAAACTAAGATTATCCTTATTTGTATGCCATAATTGACGCATATTCATATTTTTGGGGTTACCATCTATACAATCTTCTATCTCCCACTTACATGTGTTTTTCCATTTTACAATCTTTCTATAATGTTTTATTTTCTTATTCAGATAAGTAAAACAAGAAACTTTTCCTTCAAATATGTAAGTATCCTCTGTTTCTTTCAACGAACTCCACTCTGCTTGCGACCAATTATACCAAATAAATCGATCTCCTTTCAACATTTGGTCATGTCCTTCAAGCATTATTGTATTATGAGATTCCGTACCCATAAAATATCGAAGTAACTTCTCTGTTGTATTGTATTTATAACTACCCCCATCAAACAAACAATTCTCTCCTTGATACCAAATATCCAAATGCAGATTATCCGCATGCGCAGGTCGGTCCTTATGTCTTCCACATCTGATAAAAGAAAAAGTATCCTTTTCACGAATACAATAATATCCTCCCTTATCAAAAGAAATGCAACCAAACTGTTTTTTTATTGGTGGATACATCTGTCGGTTTGCTTTCCACTCGCACAAATACCATTCTCTATCCTCATATTGCCGATCATACAAATGTTCGGAAGTAAGCAAATAATATAATGCATCGAGTTGAGGACGATAATCACGATAATCGCAATCATTAAGTTTAAAAAACAAAGCTCCATCATTCGAACCATAATTGGATAACCAACCGGTCGAATCATCCTGGCATTGATACAAAAAATTCACAGACTGATAAGCACGTTTATATACTTCATCACAAAACCGCTCCCCATTTCTGTCTGCCAGAGTAATGGCCCATGTCAAAAGCTGAACCACTACCCGATGATAATTCATGCTGAATTGCAAATAAGTACCATCTTCTGCCACTTGGTATTTTATCTCTTCCTCAAACCATTTCTTTCCTTTCTTTTTCCACTCTCCAGATTCTGGAAACTGAGGAAATAACAGACCTACCAGATACAACGCCAACGTTTCTGTTATTGCATGATTATTACGCACTGCAATCCGGGAAAAATTTATATTTGCACGTACATGCTTTATTTGCCAATAAACAGACTGGATGATTAACCTAAAAACATCTTCCGTCAATTCAACCGAATCTTTATAATAATAAAGTGCGAATAACCAATTCAATACACGCAAAGATATTTCCTGACTACATTTATAATTAGGTCCACAATTAAGTGGGTTTTTATGAATCCAGTCCTCTATTTGAGAAAATACAAAAGACGCATGATTTTCACCAGACTTTTGATCATAGAGGATAATGTCATAGAGAAAAGAAAAACGGGACTTTTCCCATACATACTTTATATCCCCTGCTTCAGGCACAATATCCTCTACTGTCGTCCAGTGTACATTCGCATTATATTTATAGTTCGTATCAGGGTTTGTCAGCCAGTCATAATCCGTTCCAAGGTTGTACCAAACGGCAGAAAAGAAGCAATATTCACCGCGCTTCATTCTATTGACTCTCTCTGAAAGTACCCTACTATCAGTATGGGTCAATTTCACGCTCTTTCTACTTGAAAAGAAAAAGGGTTTTGCGTGCTTTCTCCAATCCGCCAATGACAAATATTCTTTATCCTCCCAAGAAATAGGGTATGCTCTTTTCAACATTCCCCCTTTACGGCGTATTTCATACTGGATACGAAACAAAAAGTACTTTATTCCCATGTTATGAAATAACTGAAAATAAAGAAGAAGTTTATTCATAAGGAACACAGAATTATTCAATCTCAATCCACTTGTTCTGCTTCAAGCTATCGATACAAGCAAACGATGCCTTGGCTGTATTTACAATAGAGTCAAATGGAATTAAAGCTTCTCCTCCGTTTTGTATTCTATCATTCAATAAAGCAAATTGGGTAGTATGTCCTTTATCCATGCCTTTTTTCATTTTAGAGAATCCTTTGCAACCATACCCTTTCAGTTCTCTCCAATTGTCAAGAACCAGCGTCTTTTCTTGTGTATAGATTTCTATTCTCTCTTTCGAATAAGACTTGCTACCATTAGCAAAATAGTTTATCACGGCATTCGCCCCATTCTCATATCTTAGCAAAATACTCGCATTATCCGTATTCTCTTCAGGATTTTCCCCCATTGCATTCATACATACGGCAACAACCTTACTGTCTGCGAAAAATGAGCATAAATCAATAAAATGGCAAGCCTCACCAATAATACGTCCTCCTCCCACTTTCAAATCATGCACCCATACTTCAGACGGTATAAATCCGGCATTCATAGTTGCCACAATATTTTTCACTCCGCTTCCGGAAAGCTGTTTCATTTTCACCGCGAAAGGAGAAAAACGTCGGTTATACCCCACAGTCAATGTTACTCCATTCTTTTGTGCTTCCTGATAAGTTTCAGTAATCTCATTCAATTCCGCTTGATTCAAGCACAACGGCTTCTCTACAAATACATGTTTCTTTGCTCGTAATGCATCCAGCACCATTGAAGCATGAAGATTATGCCGGGTTGTAATCATTACCAAATCTACAGCCTCATCTTTCAGGATTTCCTTGTAATCAGAAGTTGCTTTCATGGCACCAGCCTTTTGAGCCAAAACTTTAGCAGACAAACCTTGTGCACTCGCAATGTACCGAATATGCGCTCCTGCTTTCGTCAAAGCAGGTAGCATCGTTGCCGATGTAAAGTTTCCAGCACCGATAATACCTATTTGTCCTTTTGTTACTGAAAAGTCAGCAGAAGCAACCTCAACTATCGTATTTCGTTTTGCATCAACGGGATATTTCAAGATAGAAGCGATAGAACCATGTTTACGCATGTCCCCATATATCTTTTCATAATCTTTCAAATCCACTTCTTCAGTAATCAATGATTTCACATCAATATTCCCCATGGATATTGCCTGCAAAACAGTCTCGAAGTTTCTTTTTTCTGTCCAGCGTACAAAAGGTAACGGATAATCTATTCCTTTATTTTCGTAATCTTCATCATAACGTCCCGGACCATAGGAACAAGAAACTTGGAATGATAACTCCTTTTTATAAAAATCATCCCTACGAATATCCAATCCTATTACACCTACAAGCACAATACGGCCTCTTTTCCTTGACATCTCAGCCGCCTGGTGAATCACTTCATCTGTTTTAGCAGAAGCAGTAATCAATACAGCATCAGCCCCATGTGAATATGTTTCTTCAAGCACATATTTTACAGAATCTGTTCCTTTAGCAGGATTTACCCCTATCACTCCTTTAGTACGGGCCAATTCCACCTTTTCTTCATCAAAATCAATTCCTATGACTCTACACCCATTCGCTTTCAATAATTGCGCTGTTATCAATCCAATCAAACCTAACCCGATTATAACAACAGTTTCTCCCAATTGCGGATTCAGCAAACGAATACCTTGCAAACCTATAGACCCAATTACAGTAAAAGCAGCTTCTTCATCCGAAACATTTTCCGGTATTTTAGCTACCAAGTTTTTAGGTACACAAACATATTCGGCATGTTGTCCATTAGATGCCACACGATCGCCCACCTTAACTTCTGTAACTCCATTTCCTACAGCAACCACTACACCGGAATTACAGTACCCTAAAGGCAACGGTTGTCCCAGTTTATTAAAAACCGCCTCCAATGTAGGTTGCAAACCATCTGTCTTTATCTTATCAAGTACTTGCTTTACTTTATCAGGCTGTTGACGGGCCTTGTCTATCAAATTTGCCTTTCCAAACTCGACAAGCATACGTTCTGTCCCTAAAGAGACTAAAGAACAAGATGTTTTGACTAAAACATAACCCGATTTTACCTGAGGAACCGGTACTTCTTCAAGTACAGTCCTCCCTGATTTCATATCTTGAATGATTTGCTTCATAACTTATATTTTAATGATAATGCTTTTTTCTCTATAAAGACCCAAGAAATAATTGCGATACAAACTGTTATAATCAACGCCATCAACAAGTAAGAAATGTTACCTACAAATTTCATCTGAACAAATACATTTATCACCAACATATGGTATATGTATATACCATATGAAATATCATTCCCATGTAAAACTTTTCCTAATGATATTTTTGAAAAGGCTGCACTAATCGTCAATATACCTAATAACAGATTAGCCAATAACGTAGTCCAATCATCCAAATGATACCCAGGCAAAGCATCAGCAAAATAGCAATATAAACCATAAATTAAAAACCAATAGCATATTTTCCCTTCTATAAACCATTTAATCTTACTCCAATTCAAAAACATCAATCCACCAAAAAGGAAAGCATATAAATAAGGAAAAATCGAAACTTCGATAAGTTTATCCAATATACTTTCTCCACTTTCACAAGCACTTGTCCACAAGAAATTGAACATTGCAGAAAACAAAAATAACGCGATAAACTTCACTTTTATTGATATGTGCTTAAGAAAAAGAAAAAAGACAGGTAATAAAATATAAAATTCTAATTCCACAGGAATCGTCCATAAACTACCATTAGGAGTACCAACTCCAAAATTTCTTAATAAATTAGGTGTGTAATATTGAAATATGGTTATCTGTCCAAAAAACCATGCCCACAAGTCTAAATTTAGAAAAGAAGTAAAACTGATAACTTTGAAAAGCAATAATAAAGCCATTGCTAAAATAAATGCAAACCATAATGCCGGAAAAATCCGAAGGCACCTATTTTTGATATATTGTAAAATATATTTACCCCCCCATAGACTTTTTAATACTACAATTAATATATGAACGGGTTATTAAAAAACCGCTTATTACAAAAAACACCATCACTCCTGGGAAAAACGATATAACATCCAAGATTTCGTCATATCCTAATATCTGTAAATGATTTATCCCATGACCCAACAAGACTTGTAATGCAGCAAAGAGCCTGATTAAATCAAAATTATTTTCACGAGAAATTTCATTCCCATTAATTAATTTCCATCCAATTTCACTATGACTATTTACACTTTTCATAAATTTCCAATAATTGTTCAGGAACTCGATTATCAATACTGATTCCTCCTTCGGAGGAATAATTAGAACCATTATAAAATCCTAAAACTTTTTCCTCCAAATCTTCGTAACTCCTATTTTTAAATAAAACAGCTTCACTAGGCCTTTTGCAAACGTCACTTGCTACAGCCGGAGTACCACAAAACAAAGCCTCCTTAACAGAAATACCTTCTATATCAGTATATGTAGGCCTAATAAACAAATCAGATAATTTCCAAATCTCAAATCCATTAGGTATTTCTCTTTGGACAACTAAAATATTATCGTCAATATTCATTTCTTTTATCGAAGAGAGGCATTTCTGATAATATTCCATATCTCCAATCATTGGTAAACAAAAAACAAGCCCTACATTAATTCCTTTCTCTTTCAAAGATTTCACTAACTGTATCAATAAATCAAAACCATATATATCAATGCCATTTTCATAACGTAGTTTATAAGCATTTGCTGAAAGTAAAAAAGAATGTTGTTTCCTAAAAAACAATATATCCTCACTCAATCCTATATATTCGGCTTGAGTTGGAGGTAAAAAAGCGGGCAATATATGAAAATTATTCCTCGAACAATGAAAATGTGAGCACAATTTCAACAAATAATTATCATCATTCAAAACAACAAAAGCTGCATGCCGAAGAAAGACTTGAATAATTTTCTTTTTTATGAAAGAAGTTTTTTTTATCAAATTTTGATTATGTAATGTAACACCGACTTTATGTCTTCCCCCAAACAATAAAAATAAAGCAAATGCAAAAATATTATTTGAATGAAGATGAATAATCCTTTTCTTTCTAAAAGGTAAAAGAAGAAACTCCATCCAAGGATAAGATACGTGTTTTACATAAGAAATATTAGACACCTGCTTTCCAAAATTACGCAATACAACAGAAGAATCTATTGTATGCAAACTATGAATTAATCTATATATATGAATAGAGACTCCTCCTATAGGAGGAGGATATGTTCCCCAAATTTCAATCTTCATATAACTCATCTAAATGCCCTTTCACGCAATAAATCTTTTTCTTTAGTAAAAATAGTATAATATGGATAATATTTTCTATATTCTGGTACACCTCGAAAAGATGTTGGTGTAAAATAAGAATTGATTGGTAGATATATAAAGATACATATTAAAAACAATAATAGCACTCCACGAAATTTTACAAAATAGCAATGCGATATTATTGCATAAATTGAATTTGTAAGCATCAATAAATAAACTAAAAGAATATAGTTATTAAAACGATAAAAAAATGGAATGCCAGTATTTAAAGTTTCAAATATGAAATACAAAATCCCCAATTGTATTTCCCATTTTCTACAACCATTATAATAACCTTTAATAACTGAAATCCAATAACTAACAGCCAAGACAAAAGAACTTTTAAACAAAAAAGATTTTTCCCATTCTACTTTGTATTTCTCACTCGCTAAGTACGAAGTTGCCTTTTCATCTAAAGCCGCCCATAATGATATATCCATATCTTTAAAAGTATCATGCAAATCGGGTAAAAAAAGAAAAGAGAAAAGAGATAATATGATTAAATATCCCCATATTGCTTTTTTATGAATCGGAAGTAATTTTAAAACAGGTAAGACCAATAAAAAAAAAGCAGATAAATGAAACAAAAAAGAGATACTTACTAATATATAATATTTAAACCACAAATTTCTTTTATACGCTTCTAAACTAAATAAGAAAAAACCAACAGCAAACGACTCTCTCATTACTTCAAAATTTAATTCTGTATACAAGTATACAAAATAAAACAAAGTGGCAGTAAAAATATATTTAGTGTTAAAAACGATTGTTCTACTTATTGCATAATTTATGAATATAGCCTGAACAAATTGAAATACAAAAAAATCATTTGAAAATGATTTTAAAATAGAAATTAAGAATATCCACCCAGGTTGTCTATTGGCATTATCAAATACATAGCTTACTGTCAATTTATTTAAAGGCAAATAATCACCATACTCCGACATATATACTAATATATCAGAACCAACTCTATACTTCAGAACCGAAACACAAGTCAGTAATATAAAAATATATGAAAAGACACCTAATTTGGCGTCAGTTCTACTCAAGAAATCATATCTATATATGCCACATAAAATAATGGCAAATATTATGATATAAACCATTTATTTATAGATTGACAAAAAATGTTCTTCTTGATTACTCCAATAATAATCTGTCGGAACAAAATTTTTCATGTTAAGTAAGGTAATTAGTCCTTTTCTGACTTCATCCACAGTAATACAATCACAACAAAAACCATTTTCTCCATGTTTAACAACCCTTGCAACACCTGCAGTATTATTCGTCAGTACTTTTACCCCTAAATTCAAGTATTCATACAATTTATTACTTGCACAAAAATAACTATTAAAATGTCTTTCATTATAAAAACACACACCAATATCAGAAGAATTTACTGCATGTAATACTTCCTTGTTAGGAATAGCTGGATACATAAAAACTTTTTTCTGAATTTTCAAATCCATTATCAAATTATTTAAGTGTTTTTTATAATTCTCTGTTCCGTTTCCTATAATAAAAAAAAGAATATTATCTATTTCCCTAACAGCCTTAAGAACAAGTTCTATCTCTCTTTCTGGCGTAATTGCACCAAGATATGTAACAACTTGTTTATGATTCACATCAATATTATATTTATTTTTAAAAAAATCTTTTGATAGATCCATCACTCTATTTGGGAAGTTTTCAATCAACATATATTTTGACAATGGTAATTTATATCGAAAATAAAAATAATACAATCTATCAATTTGAGGAACTATTACAAATTTTACTTTACGCAACAATGTCTTTTCTACAACGCTCCAAAAGGATTTGATTATTCCAGAGCGACTTTCTAAATACAATTCGTGAGCATCGTATACAATCTCTATATTTTGTGGTAAAGCATACGCAAACATTAAAGTATTTAAATCATTACAATGCAAAATATCCGGAGAAAGCCTTACAATTTCTTTCCTCATTTTGAAAAAATATATTAATGTAGAAAATAATTTCATTATAGGATTACTACTATAATTCCTACGCAATAATATTATATTAAAGTCATAATTTGATACATTATCATCTACATCAAAATCTGATAAGATCAAGGAAACCTTATATCCAGCCTTACATAACGTAGATATTTCTTTCAATACTCGACCATCATAACGAATATTGCCAATTAATAAAAATAATACATTTTTCATTTTATGCCCAATCTTACAAATAAAAAATTAACTATTGAGAGTCTATCCAAACTAATAAATCTATTTATCAAAATGATGTCCTTTTTATTGTAAACTAAACTTAATAGTACATATAGCAATAAGAATAAAATACCAATAATAACAAGCCCTATATATGAGTTTAATCGCATATAATGTATAAAAACTAATGGGGATAATATCAATGAAATAAATAGAGGAGTACTAAAACTCTTTATATACTGCGAACAAGAAATATTCAATAGAGGTTTGTAAATCAATAGAATTTCAGGAAAAAGATTTATAAAATTTAAGATAAAAATGACAAATACAAAAATTACAAAAGGACTCAAAGAAGCAAAATACAAAACTATCATAGTTACAATAATTCTATAAATTGTCCAATAAAATCCTATATCAGTTCTGCCTGTTGCAACAAGTAAAGCCCCTAGTGGATTTCCAATACTACATATTGAATAGTAAAGGCATAAGATACTGAATACTAATGAATACTCAACATATGAACTACCATATATTACACCCAATACATAAGACGAGCAATAACAAAGAAAAAAATAAATAGGCATATCAATAAAAGATAGCACCCTAATTACGTTAATATATTTTTCTCTAAGTAAAAACTGATTATCTTGGCATAATGCCAAACTAGGTGTTAGCACTTTAGTAACTATTGGATTTATGAATGAATAAACTTTAAATGCGAGTTGCTTACATACAGAATATACTCCCAATATTTCTAATGAATATGCTGTTCCTATAAGGAATATATCCATCTCTCTTGATAGATAATCCAATGTTGAAGAGCCAACTTGATATATCCCTATCTTTAAATAAGGCTTTGTTTCATAGAAATTAAAATGCAATCTTATTATTCTGTCCTTAAAAACAGAATACGACAGATAAATAATAGCTATAAAAAAACCATAAAATAAAGTGGAAAAAACAAGTGCATATACGCCCAAACCAATATACACTAAAACAATAGAAAATATGACCATTAAAACAGATGCAGTCATATCAATTTTTGCAATAACACTGAACTGCATTTGTTTTTGTTGAAAAGTACGTTGAAGTCGAGATATCGATGAAAAAATAACATTCAACGATAACAATGATATAATATTAACCAATTCCGGTTGGTTATAATATATAGCTACCCATGGTGCCAATATGCAAATAATTACAGATATTACAAATCCAGATATAATATTAAACCAATACAATGAACTATATTCATTTTTTGATATATCCTGTTTATGGAGTACTGCAGATGAAATACCCATATCCATAAATATCTCTGTAAATGAAATTACTAAAACAGCTATGGCAATAAGTCCAAAATCTTCTTTCCTCAAAAATCTTGTAAGAATAGATATTTGTCCCAATTTAGCACATGCATTTACTACAGCACTAAGCGAAGTCCATTTAACTCCATTTATTGCACTACCCATATTGACAGAGACAATCAGAAATTTGATTTTATCAAATAATATAAACGTTCCTTAGAATAAATATTATTTAATATTTTACGATTATTTGCAATTTCATTTGATGATAATTGATTAATTATACTACCTACGGTTAATTCATTCAATCCAAATATAACCAACCCTTTATCCTTATAAAATTTCAACAATGGATTCTTTTCATCCAAAAAGACTTTTCCGCCTATAAACAATGCTATAAGAATATTACCAACGGCTTCTTGTCTCCAATTTCCATATATAAAGACATCTGCAGATAGTAAAAATTTATTATATTCTTCCAATGGCATGAAATCACGAATTGCATTGAATTTTCGCCCAAAATATTGTTCTCCAACTTTGGATATATAATTAGCATAATTCATATTACCATAACTCAACGGAACAAATATTTTTTTATCATTCACACCTAACATTTTCAACCTTTCAAAAATTGATAAGTGATTTCCCGTCGGTGATGAAGAATTTCCAATAATAATATTATTTCCTTTCGTTATAGAACAATACAATTCATCAGATAAAATCTCATCAATTGGATAATAAAAGAAATCTTTATATTCTAGATGTGATAATTCCGGATAATACGATAACAATAGTGGATATTCATCATACATACTATCTGGAACAAAATAATGTACTTTCTTGACAGCATGCAATAGTTCGTGTGTTTTTTTGCATAACTTCATTTTATACAACAATTGATACAATCTATATGGAATCTTTTTCGTACTTATCCTCCATAATATTTTTCTGTCTGCATACAATTGATAACCTCTATTCTCTAATAAGCCACTATACAAATCTGCCCCCCATTCAATCCAGTATATTTTCGAATGATTTATTGAATTAACAAATCGAATACTATCTGTAGTGAAAAAATGGATTATTATAGCTGCATATTTATTTACATCACCAATAATATTCCAAAAAATACTACTACCAAATTTCACATAAAACACTTGATTTTTTTTTTGCACATATTGAGGTAAGGATTTCTCGTCATTAAGAAAAACGATAAAAACATTCTCATCAGGAAATACTGAATTAAATGCATCTATACACCTATTTATTACTTTTTCATCTGGAACAATGTGTAGCCGCATAAATTAAGAAAAAAAATCATGTATAAGAGTTATTATTTTAACAATATCATTATCTGTTAAAGAATAGTACAGAGGCAGTCTCAACAAACAATCTGTATACTTATCTGCCATTGGAAGATCAGGAATTTCTTTTGCATGTTTCTTATTAAACTCACTCTTATGAAGACTTAAATAATGAAATACCGCCTGAACATTGTTTTCTTTTAAAAACTCTATTAGTTGACTTCTTATCTCAAAAGAAGGACAGATCACATAAAACATATGTGCATTATTAGTTGCATATTGTGGTACAACAGGTAGCTTTAACTGATACACATTGCGCAAACCCTCATAATATTGATTCCATATATCAATTCTTCTTCTCTGGATTTTTTCTAATTCACACAATTGGGAATATAAAAAAGCAGCAGTATATTCAGATGGTAAAAAAGATGAACCTAAATCCACCCATCCATACTTATTTACTTCCCCTCTGTAAAATTCGGCTCGATTAGTTCCTTTTTCCCATATTATTTCAGAACGGCGGACAAGCCTTTCATCATTAATAATTAACAATCCTCCCTCACCACATTGTATATTCTTTGTTTCATGAAAAGAAAAAGCTGCCATATGAGCTATTCCTCCCAAACTAGTTTTTAAGCCAGTTTTGGGTGATGTAAAATATGAATCAATACCCTGAGCTGCATCTTCAACCACCAATAAATTATATCTACAAGCTATTCCCATAATAGCATCCATATCACAAGAAACTCCTGCATAATGTACAGGTACTATAACTTTTGTTTTCTTTGTTATCAATTTTTCTATAGTAGATGTATCAATATTGGGATTATCTGATTCACTATCAGCATATACTATTTTAGCTCCCTGCCTAACAAAAGCTAAAGCCGATGATACAAAAGTATAAGAAGGAACAATAACTTCATCTCCTTCTTTAATATTAGCTAATATTGCACACATTTCTAATGCATCTGTGCAAGACGATGTCAATAAACATTTTTTAAATCCAAACTTATTTTCAAAAAATTGTTGACATAAATGTGTATAATATCCATTACCACATATTTTTTTTGACTCTATTGCCAATTTTATATTGTGTAATTCCTTACCTGTACAATATGGGATATTAAAAGGTATCATTTTGTAAAAAATTTAGATAAATGCTATTATTCTTTCACAAGCCAATCCATCCCCATAAGGATTCACAGCTTTACTCATCTGGTTATAATAAACTCGATCGTCCAACAATGCAGAAACCTCATTTACAATCTTGTCACAATCTGTTCCTACCAATTTCACAGTTCCGGCTTCCAAAGCTTCTGGACGTTCTGTCGTATCACGCATCACAAGTACTGGTTTACCCAGTCCCGGAGCTTCCTCCTGAATACCACCACTATCAGTCAATACAATAGCAGACTTCTCCATCAGATAAACAAAAGAAAGATACCCTAAAGGCTCTATGAAGAACATATTCCCCAAATTAGACAAATCCTCACCAAATACTTCATGAATGGGTTTGCGAACATTAGGATTCAAATGCATCGGATAGACAAAGTCGACATCCGGATATTGTTTTGTAAGAGCCTGAATAGCCTTACACATAGACATGAATCCGTCACCGAAATTCTCACGACGATGACCTGTTATCAAAACTAATCTCTTTCCATCCTGCAAACGGTTAATGTCATAACCGGAAGTTCTCAAAACACCTTCCAATTCTTCATCAAGTTTTTTATCGCTCTTTATCTTATCCACAACCATGTAGAGTGCATCTATTACCGTATTTCCGGTCACAATAATAGAAGATTCCTTTACCCCTTCATCCAACAGATTCTGTCGGCTTAACGGTGTGGGAGAAAAATGATAAGTAGCAATGCGTCCTGTTATCAGCCGATTCATCTCCTCTGGCCAAGGACTATAAATATTATGAGTACGAAGTCCCGCCTCTACATGCCCCACCGGAATCTGCTGATAAAAAGCAGCCAATGCCGAAGCCGTAGAGGTGGTTGTATCACCATGAACCAAAACAACATCCGGCTGTGCCTCTTTCAAGACATCCCGCATCCCCGTCAAAACACGGGCTGTCACATCATATAAATCCTGCCCTTGTTTCATAATATTCAAATCATAGTCAGGAGTAATATCAAATATATGTAACACTTGATCAAGCATTTCGCGATGCTGACCGGTAACACATACGATTGTCTTGAACTCCTCCGGATATTTCTGAAATTCTTTCACCAGAGGAGCCATCTTTATGGCTTCGGGACGAGTCCCGAAAACCAACATAATCTTCTTCATGCTATAAGGTATTTATTATTTCTTGTAAATTCCGCAAAAGTCAAAAATTACTTTCCGATCATTATATGGCAGGGATTTAAATACAGAATGAGCAACCAGAAAAACGACGATATCAGCCTTCTCATAGGCTTCTTTATAATCTGTAAGTTTAAATACGTTGTGTTCCTGCACATTAGGTTCCACTACTAAAATATCTGCATTATTACAGCTTTGCATCACTTTAGTAGTAATATACTTGGCAGGAGCTTCACGCAAATCATCAATATCGGGTTTAAAAGCCAGCCCCATCATGGCGATAGTGGGCTTACGATGATGTTCCAACTCAAACTTCAACATGGCATTCTGCACCTTCTCTGTACACCAGAATGCTTTATAGTTGTTGATTTCACGGGCGGTAGATATAATCTTAGATTCCATGGGAAATTCTGCCGTAATGAAATAAGGGTCAACCGCGATACAGTGTCCTCCAACACCACAACCAGGTTGAAGGATATTAACACGAGGATGCTTGTTCGCCAATTTTATCAATTCCCAAACATTGATTCCTGCTTTATCACAAATCAAAGAAAGCTCATTAGCAAAAGCTATCTGTACATCACGGGAGGAATTTTCTGTCAATTTACACATTTCTGCCGTTTTGCAGTTGGTGCGATGAAGCATTCCCTGCACAAACCGGCTATAAAATTCGATAGCTTTATCTGTAGAAGCTTCATTCATACCGCCAATGACACGATCATTATGAACCAGTTCATAAATTACATTACCGGGAAGGACACGTTCAGGACAATAGGCTATATAAATTTTATCTTTTAATTCAGGACGTAAATCAAAAATCAACTCAGCCATCTTATCGGTAGTGCCAACTGGTGATGTAGATTCTATGACATACAAATCGCCTTCTTTCAACAAAGGTATCACAGCACGTGTAGCAGCCTCCACATAAGAGATATCGGGTTCATGATTCCCCTTAAAAGGAGTAGGTACAACCATAAAATAGGCATCACTCACTTCTGGAGTAATAGAAGCCTTCAACTGACCGGTAGTAACGACTTCTTGAAGAAGCTCCTGCATACCCGGTTCAATGATATGCAACTTACCTTGATTAGTCATTTCTACAACTTTGGGATTAATATCGACCCCGATAATCTGAATTCCGTGTTTAGCGGCAATAATTGCAGTGGGCAGGCCAATATAACCCAACCCCATAAAACATGCTTTCATATCAATAAAAGTTATCTATTTTTTATGATTTTCTTATTACACCCAAATCCTATTCCACTTCCTCAAACGGATATGGATTCTCTTCGATATTCTTCAATTCTTCGATGATTTCAGTTTGTTCCGAACTCAAATTATCTTTGTTCCAACCTTCAATAATCGCATAGGCTTCTTGAAACAAAACCTCTTCATAAACCTCCCCATATGTATAAGTCAGTAGTCGGACTTTAAGTAAAGAAGCAGGCAACTGCTCCAAAACAAGACAAATCCGATTCAATACCATTTGTTTCTTTTGCTCCTTATCCCCATCATCATAAATGGTAGCATTATACCCCATCAAAAGAGCCAGACACAAATTCGCCTCCTCTTCAACATCGGAACTCTGAGCAGAAAAAAGAGAATCGGACTTAACAAGCACTTCCTTATTCAACCGGCAAAAAGTGTCGGAATAGACCGGCTCACCGTCCATACCAAGATACATCAGCTCATGAGCTGCATGCTGAAGCTCAAGAGCACGGGAAGTTAAATCATTCATTATTATGATATATGATTAAAATATAAGATTATACTTATTTAGAAGTCACCCGATTATTTTCAGATAGGATTTGGGGACTTTGATACTTGCCGTCAAAAGATCTTTAATACGGATAACGACGTATGTTTTATTGGCTTCGATGGCAACCTCACCTTCAATACCGCTGAGTTCGCCTTTGATAACTTTTACTTTATGCCCAACAGTAAGAATTTCGCTATCGAGGCTGACACCGTCAGGATTCAGATCCATTACGAACATAAAGTCCTCCATTTGCTTATCTGGTACCACTAGCATGGAATGCGTGGAAAGGTCCTTCATATAAAAAAGGGGGACATTATAAATGTTGGAAATATCGCAGGCTGTCTGCTTGGTAGAATGAACAAATATCAGATTGCGGATTACCGGAACTTCGCTACGCTTACGACGATACTTCAATTGAGAAATGACAAAGCGCGTGGGAAGATAATAGTCAAGCTCCAAAAGCTCTTCCGATTTAAGTCGGTCCAAAGATTTCCGGACTGTGAATTCCTGCTTGTCACGGGTGCGAGCCGCAAACCAATATTTCTGTTGTTCAGTCACTTAGAAATTTTCTTTCGAATGAATTAGCTCAGTTCCGGGTGCGCTTCGCGGTTTGAACGAGACATTTTCCCACCCAAACCGTATTGTACACTTTTGCAATGATAATAAGCTATTAAAGAAGATATTAGACTCATAAAAGTGTCCAATAAACGTTCGTTTAATAAACGTCTATTTTTAAGAAAATAAGTAGAGGCATAAAAGTTAAAAAGGAACAGAACTTTAATATGTTAAATGTTAGACGTACACTACTGCAATTCAATAGATTAATATGAAACAGAAATCACTTTGGGAATATTTTTATTAAACATTTTGTTAGTTCAAAAAATACAGCTTATCTTTGCGTTCATTAAACGAACGTTTAAAAAACACCTCATCATTTCCAATATATCATTCTACATTCCAATATCTTACCCTTATAAATGCATTATTGAAGTTTCGTAAATATACCTACTGATAAATGGGAATTTATCGCACAGAACGCAAATGAAATAAAAGCCCACTTCCATAACCTATGGAGAGAGTGAAAGCCCATGGATTTCTATCTAAAACACAAGCATTCCTTTGCGTTTCGCCCTTGCTTGGTCTACTGTTGCATAAGGAGTTAGTGACGCCTAACGGCCATGAACAACCCTGCTAATGGCCATGAAGCAATCGTTTAACGACCATAAGCAGGGTTGTTCATGGCCCTTAGGCGTCACTAGCTCCAAGGCTTTTACAGATGAAGTACGTAGCCCGCGCCTATTGCGCACAAGGTGCAAACGTATTGTACAGCAACTTAAAAGACATTAGACTCCACTATTCATAGTCGGGCAAACTCGAAAATGCAAGAAAACTACACTGACCGATTTATGTAACCCACGCACGGTATTATGGTAAAGGATAATAAGTTACGGCAAAACTCAGGCGTTTTTGGCAGGTGGAAGCAAATTTTGCTTCCACCTTTTCAGATTGCTTCCACCGCAGGGCAAATGCCGATGAATAGGGAGATACAGGAGATGAGTGGAAGTGTGGAAGCAAAACAGATGCAAATTTATGTTTCAGCAACACGCCTCAAGTTTTAAAAAAGATGTAGTACAAAGGCATAAAATATAATAAGTGTTACAAATACACATTTTATGCCCGACACTCTTGCAAATGTCGAAAAAGTCCGTACCTTTGCAATGTGTTTTTCATAGTATTAGATTTAAGGTTAACAAAGGTTGGAGTACAGCGGTACTCCTTTTTTTATGCCCATACGTACCGTCCCGGTTCTCCAATAAAATTTTCACGTAAAATGCAAGGCAACTTTTTATATCCATTTAGTTTTTGGCTATCTTTGCACTGCTTTCGGCGGGCATAGGCACGCATAAAGCAGCTTAACTAACAATAAATCAATAATTAAAAACAGAAAATTATGGCAATGCATACATGGTTTGAATGTAAGATCCGTTACGAGAAAACAATGGAAAATGGAATGAACAAGAAGGTGACCGAACCGTACCTGGTGGATGCCCTCAGTTTTACGGAAGCGGAAGCACGCATCATCGAAGAGATGACGCCGTTCATTTCGGGAGAGTTCACCGTATCGGACATCAAACGTGCCAACTATAGCGAATTGTTCCCCAGCGAAGAGGAAGCTGCCGACCGCTGGTTTAAATGTAAACTGGTTTTCATCACACTAGACGAGAAAAGCGGTGCGGAAAAGAAAACCTCTACCCAGGTATTGGTGCAGGCTGCCGACCTGCGTGATGCAGTGAAGAAACTGGATGAGGGCATGAAAGGCACAATGGCCGACTATCAGATAGCATCTGTAGCGGAAACCGCCATTATGGATGTATATCCGTACAGTGCAGAGCCCGACGACAAACCGGAAGTTTAATTTAAGTGATGAGTTATAAGTTATGAATTATTATTGCGAGCCATAACTTATAACTCATAACTCATAACTCAAAAAAACGATGATTGCAGAGAATTTAAAACAAGTACTGAGCGAACTGCCTGAAAAGGTACGGCTGGTGGCTGTTTCCAAATTTCACCCCAACGAGGCGATAGAAGAAGCGTATCGTGCCGGCCAGCGTGTGTTCGGAGAAAGTAAGGTGCAGGAAATGACTGCCAAATGCGAAAGTCTGCCCAAAGACATAGAATGGCATTTCATCGGGCATCTGCAAACAAACAAAATAAAATATATCGTTCCTTACGTAGCGCTGATTCATGGCATAGACTCCTACAAGCTGTTGGCCGAAGTGGACAAGCAGGCTGCCAAAGCCGGAAAAACCGTCAACTGCCTGCTGCAGTTGCACATTGCCCGGGAAGAGACCAAGTTTGGATTCAGCTTTGACGAATGCCGGGAAATGCTGGCGGCTGGTGAATGGAGAGAGCTCAAGCATATCCGGATATGCGGATTGATGGGCATGGCCACGAATACGGACAATGACGAACAAATCAAAACAGAGTTTTGTTCTTTAAGTAGCTTCTTCAATGAAGTGAAAGCCAAGTGGTTTGCCGATGCAGAGTCATTCCGGGAACTGTCCATGGGAATGTCTCACGATTACCACGAAGCCATTGCAGCCGGGAGCACCTTGATACGTGTAGGAAGCAAGATTTTTGGAGAAAGAAACTATTAACCATAAAAAATCATTATCATGGCAACATTAGAAACTACTTTTGCAGGGCTGAAACTCAGAAACCCCATTATCGTCAGCAGCTCCGGACTGACAGACAGCGCTGCCAAGAATCAGAAACTATCTGAGGCCGGCGCAGGTGCCATTGTGCTAAAATCACTCTTTGAAGAGCAAATCATGATGGAGGCTGACTGGATGGGAGACCCGAACATGTACCCCGAAGGCAGTGACTACCTTGTAGGATATATCCGCGAACATAAGCTGGGTGAATATCTGAACCTGATTAAGGAAAGCAAAAAGGTTTGCAATATCCCCATCATAGCCAGCATCAACTGCTATCAGAATGCCGACTGGGTGGAATTTGCCACCAAAATAGAAGAAGCCGGTGCAGACGCACTGGAAATCAATATCCTTGCACTGCAGACGGATGTACAGTATACATATGGAACCTTCGAGCAACGCCACATCGACATTCTGAGCCACATCAAGAAGACGGTCAAGATACCCGTCATCATGAAGCTGGGTGACAACCTGACCAATCCGATAGCTCTGATAGACCAGCTGTATGCCAACGGTGCCGCCGCAGTAGTGCTGTTCAACCGCTTCTACCAGCCGGACATCAACATTGAGAAAATGATACAAGTATCCGGCAACGTATTCAGCAATGAAGCCGATTTGTCCAAAGCCCTGCGCTGGATAGGCATCGCTTCGGCAGCCGTAAACAAACTCGATTATGCTGCTTCCGGTGGTATCCACTCGCCCGAAGGCGTTGTCAAGGCAATATTGGCAGGTGCTTCGGCCGTAGAGATATGCAGTGTGCTTTATCAGAATTCAGCTACCATCATTGAAGAATACATCCGCTTCCTCAACTTGTGGATGGACCGCAAAGGTATGGAAACCATCAGCCAGTTCAAAGGTATTCTGAACGTAAACGACCCGAAGGGAGTCAATACCTTCGAACGTACACAGTTCTTGAAATACTTCTCTTCACATGAATGAGACAAAAGGGTGACAAGAAGACAATAAAAATGAAAGGGTGATAACATCATTGCTGTGTTATCACCCTTTCATTTTATACTTACCCTATCTTTTTATTTCTTCTTATCCAGCGCCTCAAAGCAGGAATTCTTGCTCACGAACTCCGGAACAATATCCTTCATGGCAGCAACAATTTTCATCTGGTCATAAGTGTAACTTACATCAATCAGCTTCTGGATACGCTCCTTCACCTCGTCATAGTCATACTCACGCACCGTGGCAATCATAATCTTCTCATGATAGGTGGGCTTTGTAAGCTCCTTCACATTCAAGAGTTCCTCGTAGAGCTTCTCGCCATGACGGAGACCGGTAAATTCAATCTTCACATCCGTACGTCCGGAAAGGCTGATCATACGCTTGGCAAGGTCCACAATCTTCACCGGCTTACCCATGTCGAAGATATAGATTTCACCGCCGTTGCCCATACTGCCGGCCTCAAGAACAAGGCGGCAAGCTTCGGGAATGGTCATGAAGTAACGGATTATCTCAGGATGGGTCACCGTCACCGGACCGCCACGCTGAATCTGGTCACGGAAACGGGGAATGACAGAACCGTTGGAACCCAGCACATTGCCGAAACGCGTAGTGATGAACTGAGTGGCATGGCCTCCCTCCTTCTGCAACTTCTTCGCAAGAGACTGCACATAAATCTCGCAAATACGCTTGGAACAGCCCATCACGTTTGTAGGGTTAACAGCCTTGTCCGTAGAAATCATCACAAACTTCTCGGCACCGTATTTCACGGCTAGATCGGCAACGGTGCGCGTACCGAATACGTTCACCTGGATGGACTCGGAAACGTTGTCCTCCATCATCGGCACATGCTTGTAGGCGGCCGCATGGAAAATATACTGGGGCTTGAACTCCCTGAAGATATCCTCCATGCGCGTGGCATTGGAGATGTCGGCTATGATGGTCTCAGCATCGATGTCGCGCCAACGGTCCTGAAGTTCCAGACGGATGTCGTGCAGAGGGGTCTCGGCCTGGTCCACTAAAATAAGCTTATAGGGATTGAACGAAGCCACCTGGCGCATGATTTCACTGCCGATGGAGCCGGCGGCGCCCGTAATCATCACACGCTTGCCCTCCAGATGAGAGGCAACCTTATGGATATCTATCTCGATAGGATTGCGCTGAAGCAGGTCCTCAATCTGAATTTCCTTCAACTGTGTGCGGCTCAGCGCCTGACCGTTCCACTCGCTCAAAGGAGGCGCGGTCATCAGTTTGATGTTGTGCACCAGCAGGCGGTCAGCCATGTCGGACTTCTTCAGTTCCTCCATCTTGGCAGGAGAAATGATGATGGTCTGCACATCGCGGTCGTTCAGCACATCAATCAGCGTATCATCGTTGGGGAACACCCTGACACCCATCATCACCTTGTTGATAAGCTCAGGTTCGTCCGCAATGAATCCGCGCAGACGGTAGTGGTTGCGCAGATTGACACGCAATGCCTTGGCAATGTTGACCCCGGCTTCCTTGGCACCGTAAATGAACACATTGGCACTATGGGTGCCGTCGAAGTTCAGCGCCTCGAAGAAAGTCTTGACAATCACACGGGAGCATGCCATCATGGCAAAGCTGATGATATAAGACATGAACAGCACGCTGACCGGAGCCAGGTTGAACTCCAAATAGCTTTCTGTCAAGACGCTTGTTATCATCAGCAGTGCATACGACACTGTTAATGACACAAAAATGCGCATGATATCCACAAAGGAGGAAAAGCGCAACACATTGGAATACGTACGGAAAACACGGAAGAAAATCAAGTTGACAACAACCGTCCATAAAATGGTCTTGTCAATGGTAGAGGATTCCAAAAAAATGCTTCTGAAATCATATCGGAGAGCATAGGCCAACAGACTGGATATGACGATGATAAATACGTCAATTAATAGAATAGTCCATATCGGAAGCACTTTCGCGGAAAGATACCGATGAAAAAAATTTCGCTTCATTTTGCTTGACAGTTTTGTTTTAGGCGAGGCAAAGATACACTATTTTAGTCAAAACGGGCAAAAAATCGATAAAAAAATGTTATAACAATTATTTATCGTCTATAAAGAAACCATCCCACCTCCCCCGTTTTAACAGTCAGAAAGCGGGATAGAAATAGTTTTGCCCCGGAAAATGCGGTATCCGCTACATCAGATTACTTGCCAACTCGCTCAACTGGCTGCGCTCCCCTTTCACCAGATTGACATGGGCAAACAAATTCTGGTCTCTCATGCGGTCTATCATATAGACAAGCCCGTTGGACTGACTGTCCAGATAGGGTTGGTCTATCTGCTGAATATCACCGGTAAACACCATTTTTGTACCTTCGCCGGCACGGGTGATGATGGTCTTAATCTCATGTGGGGTCAGGTTCTGGGCTTCATCGATAATACAGTAGGTTTCGCTCAAGCTGCGCCCACGGATAAAGGCTAATGCCTCGATGACCAATTGTTCACTTTTTTGCATATCCTCCAAGCGTTTCACTTCAGAGGAATTGGCAGCGAACTGATGCTTGATTACATTCAAATTATCAAACAAAGGCTGCATGTAAGGAGCCACTTTCTCATTGGCATCACCGGGAAGGAATCCAAGGTCCTTATTGGATAGGGCTACGATGGGACGTGCCAGAAGAATCTGCTTGTAGTCGGTAAGTTTTCCCAATGCAGCGGCCAGTGCCAGCAGGGTCTTGCCGGTTCCCGCCTTACCAGTCAGGGCAACCAGCTTGATGTTCGGGTCATTCAGCACCTCAAAAGCAAAGCTCTGCTCAGCATTGCGCGGTTCAATGCCATAGTTCTTTGTCTTGTTGACCCGGCAAATCGAATGGGTAAAGGGATTATAACGTGCAAGCACACTGCTGCGGTCACTCTTCAGCACAAAGCATTCATTAGGACGAATGATGTCCTTAAAATCAAACTCGTTGATGTCCAGTCCTTCTTTGGAAGAATAAATGCGGTCTATCAGCGCAGGGTCAATACCCTCGAACACTTCATTCGACTTTTCGAATATATCCACATTGATTACCTTATCATTGATGTAGTCTTCGCACAGCAGACCGATGGAACGCGCCTTCATGCGCAGATTCACGTCTTTCGTGACAAGAATGGTTTTCATTTTAGGCTTTTTGGTAGAAAGCCAGTCCACTACCGACAGAATCTGATGGTCGGGAATGCGTTCGGGAAAGGAATCACGTACCCGGGGAGAGTCCACCATGCCTGCCACCACAAACAGACGGCCCAAGCCCTCTCCCAATGGCGCCCCTTTGGTGAACAGATTGTCATCGGTAATCAAATCTAGTTCACGGACGAACTCACGCGCATTGAAATTAATCTGCTCATTACCTTTCTTGAATTTGTCCAGTTCTTCAAGGACTACGATGGGAAGATAAATGTCATTCTCTTGAAAATTCTTCAAACAATTATAATCGTGAAGAATCACATTCGTATCAATCACAAAATTTTTCTTAGCTCCCATACACGTTAGATTTAAATTGTTAATACCTTTGCATAAGCTTAAGATAAGCTACACTGCAAGCAATTTCAAGCAAGCTTGATTGCGTTCGGTCTGCATTATCTTTGTCGCTTTTAAAGATAACAAATTAATAGGGAGAAAGGATTGCTTCTCCGTTAAATATTATAAAAGATGGATTATCAGGACACTTTAACTTACTTATATAACAGTGTGCCCATGTTTCAGCAAGTGGGCGGCTCAGCATACAAGGAAGGATTGGAAAACACTCTGACCCTGGACGCACACTTCGAACATCCCCACCGCAGTTTCCGCAGTATTCATGTGGCCGGTACCAATGGAAAAGGTTCCTGCTCACATACACTTGCCGCCATACTGCAAGAGGCAGGATACAGGGTCGGGCTCTATACCTCGCCCCATCTGGTGGATTTCCGGGAGCGCATCCGGATTAACGGACAGCCTATACCCGAGGAATACGTCATCCGTTTTGTAGAGCAGGAACGTGGCTTCTTCGAACCCCTCCATCCCTCTTTCTTTGAGCTGACCACCGCCATGGCCTTCCGCTACTTTGCCGATGAAAAGGTGGATGTAGCCGTAATCGAGGTGGGACTAGGCGGACGCCTGGACTGCACCAATATCATCCGTCCGGATGTATGCATCATCACCAACATCAGTTTTGACCATACCCAATTCCTGGGGGACACCTTGGCAAAAATCGCAGGAGAGAAGGCAGGAATCATTAAAAGCGGTATCCCCGTTGTAATCGGCGAGACCACTCCCGAAACGAAACCGGTATTTCTGGAAAAAGCACAGACAACGGGTGCTCCCATCTACTTTGCCGAGGAGAATGACCGTGAAGACTATCCCGGAATAGAATACGAACTGAAAGGACTCTACCAGCAGAAAAATGCCCGGACCATCCTCACCGCCCTCCCGCTACTGAAAGAAGCCGGCTACCGGCTGGACGGACAAGCAGTGCGCAGTGGCTTTGCCCGTGTGGTGGAACTGACGGGCTTGATGGGACGCTGGCAAAAACTGCAGGACTCGCCCACCCTGATTTGTGACACCGGCCACAATGTGGGAGGCATCACCTACATTACAGAACAACTGAAACAGCAAACTTACCGCCAGCTACACATCATCATAGGCATGGTCAATGACAAGGATATACGGGGGGTACTGGCCCTGCTGCCCCGGGAAGCGACCTACTACTTCACCAAAGCCAGCGTGAAGCGGGCATTGCCCGAAAGCGAACTGCAGGAGCTTGCCGAAACAGCAGGTCTGGAAGGACATTGCTATCCTGATGTACCTGCCGCTGTGCGGGCCGCACAAGAAAAAAGCCTCCCGGAAGATTTCATCTTCGTGGGAGGCAGCAGTTTCATTGTTGCCGACTTGTTAGCGAACCGCGATGCACTCAATCTCTACTAAGGCGTCTTTAGGCAGCGCCTTCACTGCCACAGCCGAACGTGCCGGGAAAGCACCGTCAAAATAAGTGGCATATACCTTGTTCATATCAGCGAACAAGGACATGTCTGCCAGAAAAACGGTTGTCTTCACAATATTCGCCATACCCAGCCCTGCCTCTTCCAGGATATGCTTTATATTCTCCAAGGACTGGCGGGCTTGCGCTTCCGCACCTTCAGCCATCATTCCGGTAGCTGCGTCAATGGGCAACTGGCCTGATACAAATACCATTCCGCCAGCTTCGATAGCCTGGCTATAAGGGCCTATGGCGCCCGGTGCCTGCTGGCTGCAAATCACTTTCTTCATAATTGTCAAAGTTTGTTTTTATTAATAATCGAGTCTATTTTCTTTTTTGAAATAAAAAAAATCCGAAGTATATGCAGTATTCCGGAAATCCACGCATTTTATAAATAAAACAACGTAATTTCACTCATAACCTGTTATACCTAGACTTAACTCATTTAACACGGGGGAGTTCCCCAAAACAGAGGCTCTGCTTGCGAAAGCAGAGCCTTTATTCTATCCCATCCCTTTACTTGCAATGCTTCTCAATCAAAGCATCCACATTGGGGTCACCCAATTCCTTTGCCTTGGCAAAGCTGACACAAGCTTCCTTGTCCTTCTTCATCTGCAGCTGGGCGATACCCATCAGACGGTAGGCCTCGGCATACTTAGGGTCTTTCTCCAAGGCAGTCTTCAGCACATTCAACGCCTCTTCGTAACGTCCCACGCGAAGATTCACCACTGCCAGTTCGGCACGGTAAGTCAAATCCTCCGGATTCAGTTCGATGGCCTTCGCCATATCGTCCAGCGCACGCTGGTACTGCTTGGCCTTCAAAGCAGCCTGCTCACGGTAATAGTAGAACATGTCGTTCACTTTACCGTTCACGGCATTGTAATAGGCGTCATAATCCAGCATGGCATTACGCGCCTGGTCTGCATTCATACGGGCTTGGGCACGCTCCAGCAAGTAAGGGGCGGCTTCCTCCGTATAGGGCTGGGTAAAGCGGGCCACACAACTGTCCATCAGAGCCAGTACCTCTTCGGCAGGCGCCTGCATCAGTTCCTTGGTCTTGGCAGCACTGAAGAAGGTAGCCGGAGAGGCCAGAATGGTCTTATTCACTTTATCATATCTGGTAAATGCCGACGGATAGTCCTGCTTGGCAAACAGGATGTCACCCTCCAACTGGACATAAACCGGAAGCTCGTCAATGGCTATCGCTTTCCGTACCTCGTCCAAAGCCTTGTCGAGCGACCAGTCCTTATAAACTTTCTCGGGCTTGCCCAATGCATAATTATAGATTATCTTGGCCCGGTTGTAATACACATCATCTTTCTTTGCGGCAACCTCCAAAGCCTTATCCATATCTGCGGCGACCTTATCCATGGAAGCATCTTCACGGGACATGAACAGATGCTGGGAAGCACGGCGCAGATAACCGTCGGCACTGGCAGGATATTGTGCAATGAAATCGTTCAGAGTCTCCATATACTTCTCCGGAGACAGTTGGGAAGAAGCCATGTAGAGGAACACCAAAGCCTGCTCTTCGGTATCGGGCAATGCCTTCTTGATACCGATGCCCTTTAATGACATATCTCCATAAGACAATGCGGAGATATTCTGCGACATGGCGAAATTGGCATCAATGGCATAGCAGATGGTAGCCGTGTCTTGTCCGGAGGACTTCTGCGCAAGGCCGAAGACCTGCCCGTCCACAGTCATCAGCGGACAACTCACCATCTTGTCCTTCAGACGCATATCGAGCGTATAATAGGAATAGTTGCCGGAAATCTTATCAGCTTCCTTTACTTTCCCGGCAGTGAAGGAACGGTCCTTCTGGGTGGAATAAGGCAGCAGATATACATCCGCACCGGCAGCCGGAGCCACAGCAGCCAAAGTGAGTGCCGTGACTTTCTTTCCGGGGATGCCGACACGGAACTTGACAACATCGTACATGTCATCGGCCCCCATAATGGCCTCCACCGGCATCTGTGCCCCGTCCGAGCTCATCACAACGGCGCGCTGGGCACCTTTGAACAAGGTGTAGTCAGAAAGCGCAACGCCATCTTCAGTGACAAAAAAGCCGTTTCCAGTATTCAGTATCTTATCGTTCTGGTCGTAGGTCACCACCGAAAAAACGGCACGTTTGGCTTTGTCTACCCACTTCGGGGCTTGTGCCACACTCCACTGAGCCAATAAACAGAGAGTGAGCATCAACAGCAATTTCTTTTTCATATCTTAGTTGGTTCTTTGTTTTACCGCTTCATAAATCAAAATACCGGCTGCAACGGAAACATTGAGGGACTCGATGGTTCCCAACATGGGAATCTTCACCCACTCGTCACACAACGCCAGGTTGTCATAGGACACCCCCTTGTCTTCGGCACCCATAATGATGCACATCGGACCGGTATAGTCGGCTTTGGTATAGTCGTAATCGCCTTTCTCCGTGGCTGCCACGATATGGAAACCACTATTCTTGAGGAATTGCAGGGTCTCTTTCAGGCTGTGTTCGCGGCAAACGGGCAAAGTGTGCAAGGCTCCTGCCGAGGTTTTCATGGCGTCTGCGTTGACTGATACACTGTTCCGTGCAGGGATAATCACGGCATCTACCGCCGCACACTCGCAAGTACGGGCAATGGCGCCGAAATTGCGGACATCCGTGATGCCGTCAAGCATCACAAACAGAGGATTCTTGCCCTGCTCGAAAAGGAAAGGTACCAAGTCCTCCGTCTTCTGGTAAGTGACTGAAGAGATGAAGGCAATCACTCCCTGGTGATTCTTACGCGTCACGCGGTTGATGCGTTCCACCGGAACGCGCTGTACCGGTATCAAAGTCCCTTTCAAGACAGCGAACAGCTCTTTTGACAAATCACTCTGAATGTCCTTCTTTACCAATATCTTGTCTATCTCTTTTCCTGCCTGAATGGCTTCTATCACGGCACGGACGCCGAAAATCATTTCACTGTTATCAACCATATATGGGTATTTACTATTTGACGATTTACTATTTACTATTTGATACTTCCAGCAATGCTCTGGCATTGTTCAGTGCGGCTTCGGTCAGCTTAGCACCACTCAGCATATGGGCTATTTCTTCCACGCGTTCATCGTCGGTCAGACGACGGATGTGACTGTTTGTTTCCGTTTCGTTGTCCTGCTTGTACACCTTGTAATGGGCGCGTCCACGGGCAGCAATCTGGGGTAGATGGGTAATGCTGATTACCTGGCGGTCCTGCTCGCCCATCTCCTGCATGATATCCGCCATGCGGTCGGCTATCTCGCCGGAGACTCCGGTATCTATTTCGTCGAATACAATGGTAGGAAGCTTGACGGCACCGGCTATCATTGCTTTGATGGAGAGCATGACGCGGGCTATTTCACCACCCGAAGCTACGGAGGAGACGCTTTGCAATGCCCCGTTCTTATTCGCGGAAAACAAGAAGTTCACAGTATCCGCCCCGTGTATGCCCGGCTCTTTGCGGGCACCTATCTCTACCTGGAAACGGACATTGGGCATGCCCAACGGAACCAGCCGCGCAGCCATCTGCTTCTCCACTTCACGGGCAGCGGCAGTACGCGCCTTGGTGAGGACGGCAGCCTGCTTTTTCACCTTATTATATAAAGCGTCGCAACGCGCTTTCAGTTCCTCGATGTGCTCGTCGGACGAAGTGATGGCTGAGAGTTTGGCGGCGTATTCATCCGTCAGCGCCAGAAGTTCACCGACAGTGGAAACGCGGTGCTTCTGTTGGAGCGTATAAATCAAGTTCAGACGTTCGTTCACTTCATCCAGACGTTCGGGGTTGAACTCTATTTCATCCTCCTTACCCGACACTTCCTGCGAAATATCCTTCAACTCGATATAAGTGCTTTCCATGCGTTCGGCAAGTTCCCCGGCAACCGGATAAACCCTCTGCAGGCCGAGCATCGTGTTCAGGCATTCCTTCAGCCCGGACAACAAGCCTCCTTCGTCCGAGTAGAGCGTCTGCCCTACCCGATAGAGTCCGGCCTTTATCTCTTCCGCATGGCTCAGCGTATCTGCCTCTTGCTCCAGCTCCTCCTGCTCACCGGCAGACAAGTGTGCCTCTTCCAACTGTTCCAGTTGGAAACGGATATAGTCTTCGTCCGACTTATCCTGATTGGCACGGGCAACAAGGGCCTCCAAATCCTGCTGTGCCTGCTTCCATGCTCCGAAGATATGCTGGTAAGCAGACAAGGCCTCTTCGTTATGCGACAAGATGTCCAGTACATTCAACTGAAATCCTTCCTTGTTCAGCAATAGGTTCTGATGCTGGGAATGCACGTCAATCAGCAGTTCTCCCAACTCCTTCATCTGAGCCAATGAAGCAGGCGTGTCATTGATGAATGCCCGGCTCTTGCCCGAAGCGGACACCTCGCGGCGCAGGATGCATTCTTCCTCGTACTCCAACTCATTCTCCTCAAAGAAAGGCTGCATACCGTAAGCGGAAATATCAAAACGGGCCTCGATAATGCACTTCGAAGCTCCTACACGAATGGCTTTCACATCGGCACGCTGTCCCAGCAGCAGACCGATGGCACCCAGAATAATGGATTTTCCAGCACCGGTCTCACCCGTTATCACCGAGAAACCGCTGCTGAAGCTGATATCGAGCTTTTCAATAAGCGCATAATTCTGTATGTAAAGCGAACGCAACATAAGGATATTGACGATTTACGATTTACTATTTACTATTTAAATCTTTCACCAGACGGTCTACGATGTCGGCAGCCACTTCGGCTTTGGACTTCAAGGGGTAGTCCGTCTTTCCCTGGTGGTCTATGATACTGATTTTATTGGTATCGCAACGAAAACCGGCTCCCTTGTCGTTCAGGGAGTTCAGCACGATGAAGTCCAGATTCTTGCGGTTGAGCTTGTCTTCCGCATTCATCTGCTCGTTATGAGTCTCAAGGGCAAAGCCTATGAGGAGGCGTTGACAGTGCTCCGCATCGTTCTTCAGATTGCCTAAGAAAGCGGCTATGTCGCGGGTAGGTTTCAAGTTCAAACTCATCTCCCCGGTCTTTTCGCGCTTGATTTTCTCATCCGCCACTTGTTCGGGGGTGTAGTCTGCCACGGCAGCCGTCAAGATGGCGGCATCGGCATGGACAAAGGCGGCGGATGCAGCCTCGAACATCTCCTGCGCCGACTCTACCGCATGGTACTGGTGCATCGGGAAGTAAGTGCCTTGCTGCACCGGACCGGCAATCAGTATCACCTTGGCCCCTCTGGCGGTACATTCATCTGCCAGGGCAAGTCCCATCTTGCCGGAAGAATAGTTGCCGATGAAGCGCACCGGGTCTATCTTCTCATAAGTAGGTCCTGCGGTTATCATCACTGTCTTGCCCACCAGGTCGCCATCTTTGGCAGCAAAGTACATTTCCAGGTGGCGGATGATATTCTCCGGCTCCTCCATACGGCCTTTCCCCACCAGATGGCTGGCGAGTTCTCCCGTAGCAGGTTCTATGATGTGGTTTCCATAAGAGCGGAGTGTATCCAGATTCTTTTGGGTGGAAGGATGGGCATACATGTCCAGGTCCATGGCAGGCGCCACAAACACCGGAGCTTTGGCGGAAAGATAGGTGGTAATCAGCATATTGTCTGCCACGCCATTCGCCATCTTGCCGATGGTGGAAGCCGTAGCCGGGGCTATCAGCATGGCATCTGCCCACAGACCGAGGTCCACATGGCTGTTCCAGGTGCCATCGCGTTGGGCAAAGAACTCACTGATAACCGGTTTGCTGGTCAAGGCAGAGAGCGTGATAGGGGTAATAAATTCTTTTCCGGCAGGCGTAATGACCACCTGCACCTCTGCACCACGCTTAATCAGTCCGCGAATAATATAGCATGCTTTATAGGCGGCAATGCTGCCCGTAATGCCCAATACTATTTTCTTCCCTTTCAGTATATTTGCCATTTATTTCTGAGTCATTTCACGCAGACGTATCTTGGTCAGCGTGGCTTTGGTATTCAGGGTAAAATCACTGTTCAGAATCCAGCTGTAATAGCCGGGGTCGCGCTTCAAGACATCGGATACCGACATGCCTTTGTACTTGCCAAAATTGAATACTTCCACACCTTTATCGTCGTAGACCATACGGCCGGCAAAGTCCACATTCTTGTTGAAGCTGGAATAGTCGGCAAGGAAAGCCACGTCATTCTGCAACTCCGGATAGCGGTCCAACTGAGACATCAGCACCTCGTAAGTGGCACGTGTATCAGCCTCTGCCGTATGGGCGTCTTCCAGATTCTTGCCGCAATAGAATTTATAGGCAGCAGACAGCGTGCGTTGCTCCATCTTGTGGAAAATGACCTGCACGTCCACAAACTTGCGGCGGCTCATGTCAATGTCCACACCGGCACGAAGGAACTCTTCCGCCAGGACGGGGATATCAAAACGGTTGGAGTTGAAGCCCGCCAAGTCGCATCCTTCAATGTCATTGGCAATGTTGCGCGCCACTTCCTTGAATGTGGGGCAGTCGGCTATATCGGCATCGTAGATGCCATGAACGGCAGATGCTTCGGCAGGAATGGGCATTTCGGGGTTGATACGCATGGTTTTGGACTCCTCATTCCCGTTGGGATATACCTTGAGGTAACAAATTTCGACAATTCGGTCTGAGTTGATATTGGTACCCGTAGTCTCCAAATCAAAAAAGACTATCGGATTTTTCAGATTCAATTTCATTGTTTTTTCGTTTTATAAGCTCTGGCTATGAGCTATAAATTATAAGTTTAACTTACAAGCCACGAGCTACAAGTACCGTGCGGCATAATTGCGCAGCCACTTGTAGCTCGTAGCTCATAATCCGATTGCTAATATTCATCAGTCATTCAGCATCATCGGCATCAGCAGCATCAGCAAGTCTTCGTTCTCTTCCTGCTCTACCGGAATAATGACACCTGCACGTGAAGGATCTGCCAGTTCGATAACGATTTCATCGGCAGAAATGTTATTCAGAATGTCAATCAGGAAAGTGGACTTGAAACCGATGCTCATCGGATTGCCCGCATATTGGCAAACCAGTGTTTCTTCGGCCGATGTAGAGAAGTCGATGTCCTGTGCGGAGATGACAATCAGATTCTCCTGCATACGGAGCTTGATAAGGCTGCTTGCCTGCGAAGAGAAGATGGACACGCGGCGCAAAGCACCGAGCAGTTGCAGGCGGTCTACCGTCACTTTATAAGGGTTGTTCTGCGGAATCACAGAGTTGTAGTTGGGATAGCGACCTTCGATAAGACGGCACACCATGCGGTAGCTTTCCAGTGTGAACACAGCGTTGCGTTCGTCGAACTCGATAGTCACCATGCCTTGCTCTTTCGGCAGCAGATTCTTCATCAGCGAAGCCGGCTTCTTGGGCAGGATAAAGGCGGCACGTTCGTTACCTTTGGCGGCCAGTGTCTTGCAGCGCACCAGCTTATGACCGTCTGATGCCACCATCGTGATGTCCTCCGTTGTGATATCGAAATAGATACCGTTCATCACGGGACGAAGCTCGTCATCAGCCGTAGCAAACACGGCACGGTTGATACCACCCAGCAACACTTGTGCATCCATTTCCACACGTACGGCATTGTCACCCAACATGGCAGACTGCGGGAACTCGTCCGCATTCTGCCCCATCAGGCTGTATTTACCGTTCTGATACTGTACCGTGATTTCAAGGGAATCCGTATTGATTTCAAAAGTCAACGGTTGTTCGGGAATTTCCTTCAAAGCGTCCAAAAGGGTTTTGGCTGTGACGGCAAAACGGCCGTCCATATCACTTTCATTCACTTCGACCGTAGTGACCATCGTCGTTTCACTGTCGGAAACAGTTGCAGACAAGGTTCCGTCTTGCAGTTCAAAGAGGAAACAATCCAAAATAGGCAACGCATTCTTCGAATTAATCACACGGCTGATAGCCTGCAAATGACTGGAGAGCGCAGTACTCGAAACGATAAATTTCATATCTTCTGTATATTTAAGTTTTTTATTTTGCTAACGTCTTAGAAACCGTTTTTATCTTTTTCAAACTGACGGACAAAGTTAAAAAAAGAATTCCCTACGACAAAGAAATAGCAAGAAAAAACAGCCGAATATTCGTCTCATATTCCTAAAAAATTGTAACTTCGCCGCATCATTTAAAAAGAAAACAATGGAATTTACAGGAAAAATCATCGCTATACTCCAGCCCAGAGGCGGAGTTTCCAAGTCAGGTAACGAATGGAAATCACAAGAATATGTGATTGAAGACCATGGCCAATATCCGCGCAAAATGTGTTTTGACGTATTTGGAGCGGACAAAATCGAACAGTTCAATATTCAGATGGGCGAAGAGCTGACAGTATCTTTTGATGTAGACGCACGCCAATGGCAAGACCGTTGGTTCAACAGTATTCGCGCATGGAAGGTAGAACGCGTAAGCACTGCCGCACCCGCTCCGGGCGCTCCCGTTCCACCGCCGGCTCCCACTGCCGCACCGGAATTCCTCGCAGGGGATGCAAAGGATGACCTGCCGTTCTAAGAATATGTTATAATTCACCACAGATTGCACAGATTAACACAGTTCATTCTAGAATTTTGATAATCAAGATTTTTTAGCTGTTTTAATCTGTGCAATCTGTGGTGAGTGTGTATTTTGACTTTCCTCGTGCTTATTTTCCCTCAGCACTCTACAGAATGACCGATTAATCACCCTTTATAAAGCAATACGATATTCGGATAAACCACCCCTTCTGTACAAGTGAATTGTACTGCAAGCATGAAATGACGGAAGAAGTTGGATTGACGGAAGAAGAAGTTCGGTATCAGACGCACATACGTTTCAGGCTGGCTCAGCATCATCTCCATATCCACCATCATCACAAAATTATATATGGGTGAAAGACTGCCTATACCCTCTTCGTACACCGGTGTTCCGTCTAACACATCTCCACTCTCCACCGCCTCAATATAGGCCGAAAGGCTCAGTGCATCGGGAGCCAGCAACAGACTACCCCGATAGAAACAGGCAAAGGTATAAAGGGCAGACTCCGTGATGCCCGTCAGCTGGGTGAGCAGCGTGTTACGGGGCAACACATATTTAGGGAACTTCCTTGCTTTGGGATACAACGAATTATTTGAAACCACCTTCGGCATAAGCGGAGCGTCCTCTTCCTTGGGGGTACTGTAAAGCAGAGACTGCAAGCGGCGTTCCGCTGCCAGTTCATCCTTGAGAGGGATACACATCACGGCGCAAGGCAGCTTGTCCAACGTGTCTTTAGACTGGAACAAGCAAGACATCACGCTCTCGCCCGCATGCTCATTCAAGTAAGCAATCCACTCCTCGTCGCGCTGCTTGATATAGTCTGAATAGGTGGCCTTGGCATACTCCTGACTGGCAGTAAAGCCAAACCAGGAATTTCTGTCAGACATTGCCCAGCGATCGTAAAAGAAAGTGGAAGACGGAAGCAGAGCCCCGGAAAATCCGTCCTCTACCGGCTGCTGCACCCGCAAGGCATTGATAAACGTCTGTGTGGAATCCGACCCATGGCTGATGCCGGAGCAATAAATGGCATCTTCATTGAACTTCATGTCAAACTCCGCCCAACTGCCCAGCTGCGTCTGCGAACGGATACCATCCGTAGGCTTCCCCATATCCACTCCTTTCATACGCACATAGACCGTGGCAGCCACGTTACTCTGCTTGCCCGCGTACATAGTGCGGAAAGAAGGGAGGTTCATCAGGGACTTTTTGCTGCGCCGCGCATCAATCACATGTTCTATCAAACGCTTCTGGAAACTTACAACCAGAAAATCGGGAGTGAAGTAGGCAGCCAGGAAACGACCGTCTGCCATGGGATAGATACGTATCTCCTCTCCCTTGTAATCGAAATACTTGGAAGGAAACGAACTGGAGCAGTACTTCTCCACAAAAGATTCCACCAACTCATAATCACCCGAACCCAAACTGCAATACAATACTTGGTTCATCGGTGTATCCGGCTCGTGAAAGCTAATCAGCATCTTGTTCATCTGTTTACTCAGTCCATGCGGAGTATCCTCCACCAAAGTATACAAATACTTCTTCAAGTAAACAAAAAGCTCCGATACGTATAGAAAATGATTGTCTTTGCTGCAATTCAGTTCATTGATATCCTCCACGAGGTCTGCCATACGGTCGGTTTCGAGTATGGCTGTGGCATCTTGCGGCACCAAAGTATAAAGATTGAAATCCTGCCGGTTCTCCACCGAATTCAACCGCAGGAAAGAATACACACCAAAACCGGTACATAGCAGCACTATGGACACAACGACAGCTATCTGTATGAGGAGTCGGAGTTTCATGGCATTTATTCATCAACTTTTGGCAAAAATAGCATTTTCTACTAATAAAACAAAACAAATGTTTCAAAAAGTTTAGAAATCTATTTCAAGTCCATCGTAGGCAAAGTGTACATGGGGTGGCAGCTGCTTTTCGATATCGGCATGAAGCCCTGCATGATGGCTCATATGGATGAAATAGGTCTCTTTGGCACCAATACGTCCGGCAGCCTCCAACGCCTCCGAAATACTCTGGTGCGTAGGATGCGGCTTTGGCCGTAAAGCATTCATTACCAAAACATCCAAGCCCTTCAATTGTTCATAAGATTCCTCAGGCATCATGTGCATATCCGTGATATATCCCAGCCGGCCGCCAATGCGGTAGCCCAGGATGGGAAGCCTGCCGTGCATCACCCGTAAAGGCAGCACTTCCGTCCGGTTGATGTGGAACACCTGCCCCGCCTCCACTTCCTGCAGATAGATACGCGGAACTCCCGGATATACCTTATCGACAAAGCAGTAAGGCATCCTTGCCCGCAGATGGGCAGCAGTGTAGGCATCGGAATAGATAGGAATATCGGCAAAACGACCGAACGGGCGCAAATCATCCAGACCACCCACATGGTCATAGTGTTCGTGTGTCACCAGTACGCCGTCTATCTTCTCAAAAGAAGAAGCACGCAGCATCTGTTCCCTGAAGTCAGGACCACAATCTATCAATATCACCGCATCATCCGTATGCAGCAGGGATGACGCACGCAAGCGGTTGTCCCGCGGGTCAGTGGAAGTGCAGACCGGACAAGTACAGCCTATCTCAGGCACACCGGTCGAAGTTCCACTTCCTAATATTCTGAGTTTTCCCATTGACTAAATCAAATAAATTTCTAAAATTAGGTTATATACAACAATGTTTGGGTGTGTCAAAACTCTCTTACTATTTTATCAAACAAACTTCCGGGTGAATATCAATGCCGAATTTCTCGCGGACAGAAGCCCGCACGGCATCCGAAAGAGCGACAATATCCGCTCCCGTGGCACCACCCGAGTTCACCAGCACCAACGCCTGCCGGCCGTGCACCGCAGCAGGCCCCAGCGCCTTGCCTTTCCAGCCACACCGGTCTATCATCCAGGCAGCCGGTATCTTTACCCGACCGGCATCCACATCATAGTGGGGCATGTCCGGATATTCCCGTTGCAAAGACTCGAACTGCCGACGCGGCACGATGGGGTTCATAAAAAAACTACCCGCATTGCCCAGCACCTTCGGGTCGGGCAACTTGCTTTGACGGATGTCTATAATCACGCGGCGCAAAATTTCCAGATTCAGCACCGGATATTTCTCCAGCTCCTGCCGGATAGTACCGTAATCCAATGTATAATGTTCCCGTTTACCCAGGCAGAAGTTCACGTAAGTCACAAACACGGTCTTCATCTCCGGTTGCTTAAACAAGCTCTTTCTGTAGGAGTAGCCGCATTCGTCCACCCCGTAGATACGCTTCTCCCTTGCCATGTTTATGGTTTCCACGGATGTTATCAGGTCCTTTACTTCCACACCATAGGCACCGATATTCTGTACTGCGCTCGCCCCCACCTCACCCGGTATCAGCGAAAGGTTCTCGGCACCATACCAATGCCGCTCCACACAGTAGGCCACAAAATCGTCCCATACCACACCGGCGCCCACACGCACCGACACGTGCTCCTCATCCTCTGACGTCACCTCCAGGCCACCGATACGTGAATGCAGCACCGTGCCTTCATAATCCTTAATAAAGAGCAGGTTGCTCCCTCCACCGATATGCAGCCAGGGCGCAACGACCTGTCCTGCTGCAATCAGCTCCCGCAGTTCATCCTCCGAACCGTATTCCAGAAATCTTGCAGCAGTAACATCAATTCCAAATGTATTGGGTATCTTCTTCAAACCTTTCCTCCTTTATTTAAATGCTCGTGTCTTCATATTTGTACAGCTCCCATCCTTTACTGCGTTTGCGGAAATAGAAGATATTGGAGTATCCGTTGCCTATACCATTTACCTTCAGTATTTTGGTATCCGACAAGTCCTCATTCTTCTGTCCGTAATTGATATTAGACAATCTGTCGGTAGGCATTACCGGACGAAAGGCATACCACTGGTCCACATCCAAAGTAGTTTCCAGAATAGAAAACTCGTCATCAGGGTCTATGGTGATGAATTGTAGCGGATGCCTGATATGCTTGCTCTGATAGACACTGTCCGTCACAAAACGGGTATAGAATTCCACGAAGTCCTCATTTTCACCTTTCTCCATCTCGCGCAGGTTAATGGCCTCGAGCATCCACATTCCCCGCTTCCGTTCAAAATAATAACGCTTCACCATACGCGTTTTCAAGAAAATCCACTCCACTTGCACCGATGTCAGCGTAGTATCGCCCACCATGTCCATATCCTCTTCCTTATCAAAAAGCAAGGTGTAATAGTTCTGCTTGGTAAACAGATAATCATGCTTCCAAAACTCTTCCTCTATCTTTGACGGCGTGTCACGATTGTAATAGGGCAAAGGGAATACCGTCCTCTGCCTTTGCAGGGCATCATCCGAAGCATAATTGAAGATAAAATCATCAAACAGCTCGTCTGCCTCCATCGGCTTCGGTTCTTCCTTCACTTCTGCTTCCAGCAGCGTATCGGCCTTGTGACCGGCCGAATCCACCATTTCCGTAATGGTAGCAAAGGGATCCATTTTCGCCTTTTTGTTTCCGCACGAAATCAAAAAGGTGAACAACAAAAATCCCAATAAAAGTTTTTTCATTCTTTACGGACCGCTTACGGTCACTTGTTTAATTTAGCTCTTAATTTCTCAAGCATGTCTACGGTCATGGACTCCAGGTCGTACTGCGGCATCCAGTCCCATTCCTCGCGTGCACAAGAGTCATCCAGAGAGTCGGGCCAGCTGTCGGCAATGGCCTGCTTCAGCGGATCAATCTCGTATGCCATCTCAAAATCAGGCATATGCTTCTTAATTTCCTGATAAATCTGTTCCGGGTCAAAACTCATGGAGGCGATGTTGAAAGCGTTGCGGTGCTTCAGCCTTGCCGGTGCCGCTTCCATCAGCGAGATGGCCGCGTTCAGTGCGTCGGGCATATACATCATATCCATATACGTGCCGGCCTTCACCGGACATACGAATTTTTCTCCCTTCACGGCAGAGTAGAAAATATCCACCGCATAGTCCGTAGTGCCGCCACCCGGAGGGGTCACGTTCGAAATGATTCCCGGAAAACGTACCGAGCGTGTATCCACACCATATTTTGTATAGTAATAGTCACTCAACAATTCAGTCGTCACTTTTGTCACCCCATACATGGTACGCGGACGCTGGATAGTGTCCTGCGGTGTCTTCACATGAGGCGTAGCTTCGCCGAACGAACCGATGGAACTCGGAGTAAACACGGCACAATTGTACTCACGTGCCACTTCCAGTACATTCCACAACCCGTCGATACCGATTTTCCAAGCCATGGCCGGACGGCTTTCGGCAACTACCGAGAGCAAGGCAGCCAGGTTGTAGATAGTATCAATCTTGAACTGACGTGCCACCACCTCGATGGACTGACGGTCTGTCACGTCGGCAATGGCCGAAGGGCCGGATGCTTTCAATTCTCCCTTGGGCATAGCACTCGGAATGTATCCTGCCACAACATGGTCATCGCCATAACGTTTGCGCAACTCCAGCGTGAGTTCCGACCCAATCTGTCCGGTAGCTCCAATTACCAAAATATTCTTCATACGAGTTATTTATAAGGTTTCGTTATTATATATGGTGCAAATATACATACTTTTTTTTCATATTTCTGCCATATTGATATTGTTTATTCCAAGAAAAATGATGTTCTTTGTGGGAAATGTAATGACAACGTATTACCTAAAAAATAAAATGCTATGTACGGTAAAATGAAAGACCATCTCAGCAAGACACTTGCTGAAATAAAAGAAGCCGGACTCTACAAGGAAGAGCGACTGATTGAGAGTGCACAACAAGCTGCCATCAGCGTAAAAGGCAAAGAGGTGCTGAACTTCTGTGCCAACAATTACCTGGGACTGTCCAACCACCCGCGGCTGATTGCCGCCGCCCAGCAGATTATGGAACGCCGCGGATACGGCATGTCGTCCGTACGCTTCATCTGCGGAACACAGGACATCCACAAGGAGCTGGAAGCAGCCATCTCCGACTACTTCAAGACTGAAGACACCATTCTCTACGCCGCTTGTTTCGACGCCAATGGCGGTGTGTTCGAGCCCCTCTTCACCGAGGAAGACGCCATCATCTCGGACTCCCTGAACCATGCTTCCATCATTGACGGCGTACGCCTCTGCAAAGCCAAACGCTATCGCTACGCCAATGCCGACATGGCCGACCTGGAAAGATGCCTGCAGGAAGCCCAGGCACAGCGTTTCCGTATCGTGGTTACAGACGGGGTATTTTCCATGGACGGCAACGTTGCCCCGATGGACCGGATTTGCGACCTTGCCGAGAAATACGACGCGCTGGTCATGGTGGACGAATCACACTCCGCCGGCGTGGTAGGCCCTACGGGACACGGCGTAAGCGAACAATACGGCACCTACGGACGCGTGGACATCTATACCGGAACCTTGGGCAAAGCCTTTGGCGGCGCTTTGGGAGGATTCACTACCGGACGCAAGGAAATCATCGACCTGCTGCGCCAACGCAGCCGTCCGTACCTCTTCTCCAACTCATTGGCTCCGGGCATCATCGGCGCCAGCCTCGAGGTATTCAAGATGCTCAAAGAGAGCAATGCCCTGCATGACAAACTGCTGGAAAACGTGAACTACTTCCGCGACAAGATGACCGCCGCCGGTTTCGACATCAAGCCGACACAAAGCGCCATCTGCGCCGTCATGCTGTATGATGCCAAACTCTCCCAGATTTATGCCACCCGCATGCAGGAAGAAGGCATCTACGTCACCGGCTTCTACTACCCCGTAGTGCCCAAAGACCAGGCACGCATCCGCGTACAAATCTCTGCCGGACACGAAAAGGAGCATCTGGACAAATGTATCGCTGCATTTATTAAGGTGGGGAAAGAGCTGGGAGTGCTGAAATGAGTGATGAGTTATAAGTTATTTGCTTGTGCTTTCCCTTGCGGATATAAGCCCTTCATCAACAAATAACTCACAACTTATAACTCATAACTAAAAAAAATCCCGCGACTAAAATTAGCCGCGGGATTTTTTTTAGTTTCTCTCTTATCTACGTTCTCCCAGTTTTGAGTCAACGAAGAAGATTCCGGCATCACCGGCTTTCTTTATCATATCTACAATGCCGTCGGCAGTAGCTTCTTCTTCTACCTGCTCGCGCACGAATCCCCAAAGGAAGTCTTGTGTAGCCTTATCTTTTTCGGCAGAGGCAACATCTACCAATTCATCAATCATTTTGGAAACACGGCGTTCGTGCTGGGCTACCTGCTCGAACACTTCCAGTGGAGTACCGAAGTCATTGGGAACAACATCAATCTTGTCCAGTTTGGCCTTACCGCCACGCTTGATGATATAAGAAGCCATTTCACAAGCATGAGCTTTTTCTTCAGAAGCCTGCTTCTTCAACCAGGAAGCCATGCCGTTATAACCTTCTTTCTCCATATAGAAAGACATTGCCAGATAAAGGTTGGAAGACCACATCTCAGCCGTAATCTGCTCATTAATTGCATTCTGTAATTTTTCTGTAATCATAATCGTATTTATTTAAATTGAAATCATTACAAAAGTAACAAGAAACCTTAAAAGTTGTTCACGCAATAACATTTTTTATATAAAAACAGAAGCCTTGGTATAATAAATGCTTCGCCATTCATGCAACGCATCTCCAGCCTCTCTATACCAGCTCGTCCGACGTATATCCTTGAGGCAGCTCACGGCAGTTATAGCCCGAAGCCATAATTTCGCCATAAGCCCCTGCCGAACGGAGGGCGATAAGGTCGCCACGCTTCACCCCATTCAAATCAATAGCCTTACCGAATACATCAGAAGACTCGCAGATGGGCCCTACGACATCATAAGCCTGAACCGGCGCATCCGAAGTGATATTCTCTATCTTATGGAACGCTTGGTAGAGTGCCGGACGAATCAAATCCGTCATGCCGGCATCCAGAATGGCAAACTGCTTGTTGGTGCCCTGCTTCACATAAAGCACCTGCGAAATCAATGAACCGCATTGTCCCACTACCGCACGTCCCAGCTCGAAGTGGAGCGTCTGGTGGGGACGGAGTTTCAGATGGCTGTTGTAAGTCTCGAAGTAGCTTTTGAAGTCGGGTATCGGCTGACGGTTGGGGTGACCGTAGTCAATGCCGAGTCCGCCCCCCACATTGACGTGCTCGATGCGGATATGGCGAGCTTCCAGCTTATCCTGCAATTCGTTGACGCGGTTACACAAAGCCACGAAATCGCCCATATCCAATATTTGGGAACCGATGTGGAAATGCAGTCCGATGAATCTCAGGTTCTTCATATTCTGCGCAATGTCTATCACATGGTCCATATCCTGCATGCTGATACCAAACTTGTTTTCGGCCAGCCCAGTGGTAATATTGGCATGGGTATGGGCACCTACATTGGGATTGATACGGAAAGCCACATTGGCCACCTTACCTTTAGCGGCAGCCAGCTCGTTGATAATCTCCAGCTCGGGGACAGACTCCACATTAAAGCAGAAAATGTCATAATCCAGCCCCAGATTGATTTCCCAATCAGCCTTGCCCACCCCTGCAAAAACAATCTTGCCAGTGGGAAAACCTGCCTTGATGGCTGCACGGATTTCACCGCCACTTACACAGTCGGCACCCAAGCCGTTCTCGCGGATAATGGCAAGCACCTTGGGATTGGCATTGGCCTTCACAGCATAATGCACCGAATAGTTGCCATATCGGGCAGCTTCCGTACGGATGCACGAAAGTGTGTCGCGCAAGACCTTTGTGTCGTAGTAATAGAAGGGAGTACGCAATTCGCGGAATTTATGGATAGGGAATGTTCCTTTCATATAATAATCGTAATCTTTGTTTAGTTTAAAAAAAGGAAGATGAAAGAGGTGTCTACAAATAATTTTTCAGACGCAGATGACGCAGATTACACAAATAGGAAGCAAAAAGAATCTGCGTCATCTGTGTAATCTGCGTCTGAAAAATATCAAGAGTTATTCCTCATTGAACAGCGCATCACTGAGTGACTGCAACGCTGCCTTCTTGTCGCACTCGCGGATGAGGAAAGAAATATTATAGTTGCTACCACCGAAAGAAATCATACGTACCGGTATGTCGCGCATGGCATCCAATGCCTTGGCTTCGAAACCGACGTTTTCCCATTCGAGGTCGCCCACCACGCAGATGATGCACATGTCCTTGTCCACCGTCACTGTGCCATACTTCTTCAAGTCATCCAGAATTTCATTGAGATGCTTCACATTATCGATAGATACGGACACACCCACTTCTGAAGTACAAATCATATCGATGGAAGTCTGGTAGCTCTCGAATATCTCGAAAACCTTACGCAAGAATCCGTGAGCAAGCAACATGCGGCTGGATTTTATCTTGATGGCCGTAATGTTGTCCTTGGCAGCCACCGCCTTAATCTTACCCTTCTCCGTATCATTGGAAATCAGCGTACCCGGAGCAGTGGGGTCCATCGTATTGAGCAGACGGACGGGGATATTGGCATACTTGGCAGGCTGGATGCAGGTAGGGTGCAGAATCTTGGCACCGAAGTATGCCAGCTCGGCGGCCTCTTCGAAATGCAGATGACGCACCGGCGCAGTCTTGTCCACAATACGGGGGTCGTTGTTGTGCATGCCGTCGATATCCGTCCAAATCTGGATTTCGGAAGCGTTGATGGCAGCACCAATCAGCGAAGCCGTATAGTCGCTTCCGCCACGCTGCAGATTGTCTATCTCGCCGTAGGCGTTGCGGCAGATGTACCCCTGAGTGATATAAATCTCAGCATCCGGATGCAGTTCCAGCTGAACCTGGAGCTTGTCCTTGATATAGACCGGATCGGGCTCGGCATTCTTGTCCGTACGCATGTATTCTAAAGCCGGAAGCAACACAGACTTCACGCCGCATTCCTGCAGATAGTAGTTCATCATGGCGGTGGAAATCAACTCGCCCTGAGCCAACACCACTTTCTCCTCAAACAGAGTGAAGAGGTCTTTGGTATAAGAACGGATATAGTCAAAATGTGATTTGATGAGTTCCAGGCCTTTCTGTTTATACTCCGGAGTAGCAAAGAGTTCATCAATGTGCTGGCGATATTTACTTTCCAGCTTGTTGATAATCTCGTTGGCACCTTCCGGATTCTTCTTGTACAGATAGTCCGAAATCTCAACCAATGTGTTTGTGGTACCCGACATGGCAGAGAGAACCACAATCTTACGTTCACCATCGGTAATCAATTTGGCCACTTCCTTCATTCGCTGAGCCGAACCTACTGAAGTACCTCCAAACTTTAAAACTTTCATTTTCGTTCCTGTATTAATTAGTTTATAGTTACAAGCTACGAGCTACAAGTAGGCAGCTGCGGAGCTTTATCGTTAATTTCTGTTCTTTATAAGAATCAGTAGTTAGAGATAACTACTTAACTACTAATCATTGGTTATTGCAGGGGCGTATTCTGCTGTAACATCAGTCATCAGATGGTCTGCGCACCGGTACACCTTGCCGGGAAACTCTCGCAGCAGCTGCAGGTTGTGCGTGGTCATCACCACCAGTGCGCCGGCTTCACTGATGCCGTGCAGAAGTTCTGCAATGGCATGTCCGGTTTCCGAATCCAGGTTTCCGGTAGGCTCATCCGCAAGGATTATCTCCGGAGAGTTGAGCACTGCACGCGCAATCACAATGCGCTGTTGCTCACCACCCGACAGTTCATTAGGCAGCTTATATCCTTTGTTGCTCATCCCCACCAGGTTCAACACCTCTTCTATTTTGTCCTTAATCTCCCCTTTGCTCTTCCAACCGGTAGCACGGAGAACAAATTCAAGGTTATCGTACACCGTACGGTCTGTCAGCAACTGGAAGTCCTGGAATACGATTCCCAGCTTACGGCGCAACTGCGGGATGTGCTTACGCTTAATATGGAGCATGTCATACCCCAATACTTCAGCCTCGCCCGATGCAATATCCAGTTCGCCATAGAAAGTCTTGAGCAGGCTCGTCTTGCCGGAGCCCACTTTACCTACCAGGTACACGAACTCCCCTTTGTGAAGTTCCAAATTCACATCGTTCAGTACGCACAACTCCTGCTGGTGTATCTCTACGTCCGTATATCTTATCAGCGCCTCGCCCACCCCCATTTTAATTATTAATTTTTAATTACTTAATGTTTCTTCCACGTCGCACTGTGACGTTCCTCCAATTCACGCGCAAGGTCTTCAATGCGGTATCCTTTGGATGTGAGCAGCACGATGAGGTGATACAACAAATCAGCTCCTTCATAAATCAGGCGTTCGTCCGTACCGTTGCAAGCCTCAATGACGGTTTCCACAGCCTCTTCGCCTACCTTCTGTGCCATTTTGTTGATACCGGACTGGAAAAGACTGGTCGTATAGGAACCTTCGGGCATTTCATCATAACGCTTACAGATGAAATCCTGAAGAAGCTTTAGAAACATAACCGGCTGTTCGTTCTTCTCACCCCAGCAAGTATCTGTACCGGTATGGCAAACCGGGCCTACGGGATGTACCTGCACCAGTAACGTATCCCGGTCACAGTCTTCCTTTATGGAAACCACATTCAGGAAGTTGCCACTCTCCTCGCCTTTCGTCCAAAGACGGTTCTTGGTACGGCTGAAGAAAGTCACCTTTCCAGTTTCCACCGTCTTGTCATAAGCCTCCTTGTTCATGAAGCCAAGCATCAGCACCTTAGCGGTATCTGCATCTTGTATAATCGCCGGAACGAGTCCGTTCATCTTGTCAAAATCCATTCTATTTACGATTTAGCTATTTACTATTTACGATTGATATTACTTTAAGTGACTGGAGACTTATGATTTGCTTGAGTAATCCCAATCGTAAATCGTAAATCGTCCAATCGTAAACTCACCTTCATCTTCTCATCGCAATTCCTTGGGCACAAAGATACGATTTTAATTCGGGAATTTTGATTTCTCCGAAATGAAAAACACTGGCTGCCAGGGCAGCATCTGCTTTTCCCTGCAAAAAGACGTCACGAAAATGTTCTTTGGCACCTGCCCCTCCCGATGCAATGATGGGGATGGACAATCCGTCGGCAAGGCTGGAAAGCGCTTCATTGGCATAACCGGTCTTGACACCGTCGTGATTCATGCTGGTGAACAATATCTCGCCCGCACCACGTTCCTGGGCTTCTTTTGTCCACGCAAACAGTTCCTTATCCGTTTCCACACGACCACCGTTCAAGTAGCATCGCCATCCCTTCTCTGTCTGTTTGGCATCAACTGCCAGTACACAAACCTGAGAACCGAAGTTCTTCGCAATCTCGTCTATCAATCCGGGACGGCGGATAGCTGAGGAATTGATGGAGATTTTATCGGCACCTGCATTCAGTAGCCTATCCACGTCACCCAGTTCATGAATGCCTCCACCTACAGTAAAAGGAATGCTGATATTCGCAGCTATGCGTTTCACCAATTCAGTGAAAGTCTTACGGCCTTCAAAACTGGCTGTGATGTCGAGAAAAACCAGTTCGTCGGCACCCTGCTCACTATAAGCACGCGCCAGTTCTACCGGGTCGCCGGCCTGGCGGAGGTTCACGAAATTGGTACCTTTCACTGTCTGCCCATCTTTAATGTCGAGGCAAGAAATGATTCTTTTTGCTAACACGGCGGTTTGAGTTATAAGTTATGAGTTATAAGTGATTAATTTTCACCTTTCAACTAACAAAATTTTCCAGTTCTTTGAAGGTGATGCGGCCTTCGTACAGAGCCTTACCGAAAATAACGGCAGGTATGCCGACAACTTCCAAATGGCGTATATCATCGGCACAGCTTACGCCTCCACTTGCTATCAGATAGAGTTCAGGATGGTGCTCCAGTATCTCCTTATACAACGCTATCGATGGTCCTTGCAGCATTCCGTCACAACTGATATCAGTACAGATAACCTTACGGACCCCCTTCTCTACATAGTCTTTCAAGAACGGAAACAGTTCGCAGCCACTCTCATCCTTCCAACCATTGACGGCTATTTTATGCTCTTTCACATCAGCGCCAAGAATAATTTTCTCGGAACCATACATTTGAAGCCATTTGCAGAACAATTCGGGATTCTTCACAGCAATGCTGCCACCGGTCACCATCTGCGCACCGTTCTCAAAAGCTATCACCAAATCTTCATCACTCTTCACCCCACCTCCAAAATCAATAATAAGAGACGTACGCACAGCTATCTGTTCCAACGTACGGTAGTTTACCACATGATGGGAAGCCGCACCGTCCAAATCGACCACATGAAGTCTGCGGATACCATGAGCCTCCAGCTCCAGGGCCACTTCCACGGGATTTTCGTTGTACACCTTCTTGCTGTCATAATCGCCTTGGGAAAGGCGTACACATTTTCCGTCAATAATGTCAATAGCGGGAATCAGTTCTATCATTTTATTTACGATTTGACGATTTACAGTTCCAGGAAATTCCGCAAAATACGCTCTCCCACACTTCCACTCTTTTCCGGATGGAACTGTGTGGCGTAGTAATTGCCTTTATGCAAAGCGGCACTGAACGGATGAATGTAATCCGTCACGGCTGCCGTACAATCATTGACTGGCACATAGAAACTATGTACGAAATAAACAAACTCTTCTTTAGTAAAGCCTTTAAAAAGTCCGCTATTCGTCCGGGCAATGGTATTCCATCCCATATGAGGTACTTTATCCTCGTGCCTCTGCGAAATGAAACGTTTCACATCAGTATCAAAAATACCCAGGCAATCCACATCCCCCTCTTCAGAGTGGCGGCACATCAACTGCATGCCCAGGCAAATGCCCAATACCGGCTGGCGTAACTCCTTTATCAGCCTATCCATACCACCGGCACGCAAAAAGTCCATAGTGGTTTCCGCCTCTCCCACACCGGGAAAGATAACCTTATCGGCAGCACGTAGCACAGCCTCATCCGCCGTAATCACTGCCTCTACTCCCAGACGCTTCAAAGCATAATCCACCGAACGGATATTGCCTGCATTATATTTGACAACTGCAACTTTCATTTTTTTAATTGAGAATTGACCATTGAAAGGTAATAATTGAAAGGTAATGACAAGTTCCCCACCATCAACTATCAATTATCAACTATCAACTAATTAAATATTACCGTTTTGTTCTTATATGCCAACACCTTGCGTTCAATATGCTTCTGAACAGCACGAGAAAGCACAATCTTTTCCAAGTCCTTACCCTTGTTCACCAAATCCTGCACAGTGTCCTTGTGTGTAATACGCACCACATCCTGCTCTATGATGGGACCGGCATCCAATTCTGTGGTAACATAGTGGCTGGTAGCTCCAATAATCTTCACTCCACGTTCAAACGCAGCATGATAGGGCTTCGCTCCCACAAATGCCGGAAGGAAAGAGTGATGGATATTGATTATCCTATTGGGATAAGCGTTTATCATTTGCTCGGAAATGACCTGCATGTAGCGCGCCAGCACTATGAAAGTTATCTTATGCTTTGCCAGTAACTCCATTTCCTTCTTCTCTTGTTCCTCCTTTGTCTCTTTGGTAATGGGGAAAAGATGGAAAGGAATACCGAAACGCTCGGCCACGTGCTGCAAATCGGGATGATTGCTTATAATAAGAGGTATCTCCACATTCCACTCACCAGCGGTGTAACGCGCCAACAAGTCGAACAAGCAATGGGACATCTTTGAAACAAAGATAGCCATACGCGGTTTTGTATCGGAGAAATAGAGACGGAAATTCATCTCATATTTCTGTGCATACAAAGTGGCAAAATAATCCTCAATCTTTTCCTGAGGCACCAGAAAATCTTTCAATTCCCATTCAATACGCATAAAAAAGATATTCTCTACATGGTCTACATACTGATCCAGATAGATAATATTACCTTTATTCACCGTTATAAAGTCTGTTACTTCTGCCAATATGCCTGGTTTGTCAGGGCAGTGCAGCAACAGTTTGGCTGTTTTCATCATCCTAAAATGTTTTTTATCATTTTTCAAATTACAACATTCTCGTTTTGAGTCCGCAAAAATAACGATTTATTGCAAAACAACGAACTTTTCGAGCAAGAAGTTTAAAACAAGCTCCGAAATGTTTCGTTTTCTCCAGGAAAGGTTTTCATATCAAGAATAAAACAGTGCATAAACGTATTTCTAAACAGTTGTTAAATTTACTTTTCTCTTATTTTTCCAATCTTCTCAATATGAGGATATAAAGCAAATACAGCACAAAACGCTTGGAAAAAAGTTCGCCATAGCTATTGCAGATATCAAAGAAATGCCTACCTTTGCAACCGCAATCAAGAGAGATAGCAACGAAAGAATGAAATAATGGTGCGTTAGTTCAGTTGGTTAGAATACATGCCTGTCACGCATGGGGTCACGGGTTCGAGTCCCGTACGCACCGCAATAAATATTGAAAACCAATAAATTACAAATAAAACACCCAATTTTACACCCTATAATGTAAAATTGGGTGTTTTATTTTATTTGATGTTTGAAGTCGCAAGGCTAGTTCATTTTAAACATAATTCTATTTTTCCTTAAAAAGAGAATTAGACATTCGTTCAATTATTCTGAAAAGTATGCCTTTTTTCTTATGAGGTTTTATTTTCCGAGGCTTTACTCCCAATATCGCTTGTATTAAATCTTCCATATTTCGTGCTTCCATACCTGCTTTGTCATCATACAAATGAGTATTGTCTATTTCATATTGATCAACGACAAAGCCTTTTTCAATCTTTATAAAGAGTTCTGTTTCATACAAAGAAGCATATCCTTGATGTATATATTTCATCATTTTGCCATGAGGAATACGTATTTCCCCAGAAAACCATTCTGCAAATACTTTCTTTTTATCAGGAAATAAATAATCTAGACCAACCTCCTGAAAATTCTCAATATAAGCCTTTAAATCCGTTAAATAGAGCTTGTTCTTTTCTATACTCCAATAGCCCACATAGCCCCTCCAGCAGTTGGTTGTACAGCACCTGAAAGAAATATTGTTATCTTTCAGATATAAATGCAAAGGTTCCGTTGCAAGATAATATTCTTTATTATTATAAACTAAATGTTCTCTTCTTTGTGCAGTCATAAGGTTCTAAATCTGTTTCTTATAAAGGATTTATTTGGTTTTATAATTGCGATATTTGCCAATAAGGGGTTTTACATCCATCCTTCCTAATTCGTAGGCTCTTTCTAAATGGGAGCAAGCATCTGATACTTTATTAACTTTTATTTCTTGAAGTGCTAAATTTACAAGAGTTGACTGTAAATCAAAACCTAATAGCATCGCCTTATTATAAAAGTTGATTGATTGTTCATGATTATCTAGTTGTTCATAAATATATCCAAGATTGTAATATGCTGCTCCAAAATTAGGATTGATTTCTATACACTTTTGGAAAATACTTACTGCATCCTTAAATTGCAACATTTCTATTAATATAGCTCCTTTCATATTATAATATTCAACCTCTTGCGGATTGATTGCAATAGCTTTAGATATTGCATCTATTGCTTCTTTATTCTTCTTCATATCAGATAAAATATGTGCATAATTATATTGAAATTCATCATTGTTAGGTATCAATTCAACAGCTTTTTCTGCATATTGGCATGCTTTTTTAGGGTTTCCAGCTTGATTTTCCATTATTGCTAGATTGATGTAAGCAGATGCGCTTTGAGTTGATTGTGATTCCAACTTAATTGTTCTTTCAAAATACTTCATAGCTGAATCCGGATTATTCAAATGATGAGCATATATTTGACCTATATTAAAATTATTAGATGCATTATATGGATCTATATAGAATGATTTCTTTGAATCGGAAATAGCCTTCTCTATATCCCCCTGTTCTAAATAAATCGTCGCTCTATTTGCTAAAACCAAAGCATTATTTCCATCTATTTTTAAAGCCTTATCCAATAGTTCCAATGCATCTTGCGAATTATCCGCCAAATTAGAGAGACCTACATATATCAAAACTTTATCTTCGTTAGTAGCATTAAACAATGCCTTAGAATAAAAATATTTGGCTTCATCCTTATTATTTAGTTGATACAAAATTGATGCTTTATTAATATAAGCCCCAGTTAAATCAACATTTAAAACTTTTTGCCGTGAGATAAAGTAATTGATGTCCACTAATGCTTCCTTAAATAATCCTAATTTTGATTTCACTGTTGCTCTTTGATAGTATGCAATCATAACCTCTTCTCTATTTTGGTTAAGTTGTATAATTCTATCTAAATCTTTCAGCTCTTCATCGTATCTTGACATTATTTCGTAGATTCTCATTCGTAAGAAATAGAGGCTACTACTATCGGGATATAACTCTATCGCATTACAGATTTCATTCAAAGCGAGTTGGAATTGATTATTATCCCAATATTCTAACACTTTTTCTTTTGACGCTTGATGTTGACACGATACTAATAAAAAAATACCCCAAATAACTAAATATCGTTTCATTACATGTACTCTAATTTGTGATTAATTAATCAAGATGAAATCAATCTAACATGAATTTAATTACGTGCTTTTCCACCACCAGCAACAATGCCTAATAATACCCAAATAAACGTAATCCACCACCAAACATTATAACCCGTAGTGTAGTAATTGGCTTTACAAAGCACATCACTATAAAAAAAGGATCTAATCCAATTGGGTATGCAAAACAAACCATGCCATATCCCTGAATACCAAGTATAGGTTTTATCAGGTTCAATATCACATAGCCACGCCGCTAAAGCACAAGTTATAGCCACAGGAATAGCGAAACAAATAACAATAGATAAGCATCCAAGTAAATTTTTCATAATTAACTGTAGTAACTTTCTAGTTCCTTGAAAGTGATTATAATAAAACATGAAGCGTGGAACTGCAATGCTCACATCTTCAATCGGAGGCCCTAGGAAAGCCTATACAAACAGATGTACCAATAGCAGCCCACGCTATAGCGTGAGAACCACTATGCTATCATCGTTTGTATGTCTGAGAAATTTCCTAGGTTTCCGACTGAACGATAAGCATAACGCTTCTAAAAATTCTAATATGTCTTGGAGAGAGTTTTGCTCAATCCGATGCAAAAGTATGAAAAATAATTAAATAAACTCTGTAAAAGCCATTCTTATTTTCTCATTTCTTGTGTTTTATAACCTTAATCCCCTCTTTGGTGTGTTTTCTTCTTTTTGGGTGTGGCTTACACCCAGTTTTTCTTTGAGTTCCTGAAACTTCATCCTGAACCATTCAAGTATCGGCATACCGTCAATGCATAGACTGAATTTCCCATTCTCCTGCGGGTTTCTCTCTACGGTTGCCGTTGAGTGCTCCGTCCTGAACCTCTCCTTGTGTTCCTTCGAATAGAGCCTGCCTTTGAACCCTACGGGCTGCAGGCTGACGATTCGCCTTGTCAGTTCCTCGGTGAACCCCACTTCCCGGCATTGCTCGGCTATGGGCAGCAGTTCCGTTACGATAGGGAAATAGGTATCTATCTGTTTCAGCCTATTGTCGTACCCTGCAATTTTCTGTTGGTAATTCCGGTCTATCCTGACTATCTCGCTGTTGTGGCGGTTCTCCATGTTCTTCTGTTCCCTCTGTTCGGCTTGTACCTGCTTTTGCAGCTTCACAATGCCCTGCCTCAAACTTTCATTCTCTGCTTCCAGCCTCCTGACCTTGCTGCCGCCCAAAAGAGAACTCACCCCGTCCGCTATGGCTGTGGTGGCGTTTACCGCCGCATTCTTCATCTTCTGCGTGTTGATTTCTCCCTTGACCTGCTTCAACCTCTTCTGCGCTTCCTCTTCCAGTCCCAGCAGGGTTTCTATGTTCTCCTGCAGACTGTCTTGTTGCTCTACCAGCTCCTTGTAGTATTGCATGGTGGAGATGTGTTTTGCCAGCGAACCGTCTATTCCTCTTTGCAAGCCATATTTGCCCATGGCTTGTGCGTAGGTGTCCTGATAGTGTTTCAGCTTGTGCCTTGCCATGACATCATCAGCACACAGCCGCACGTCCTGCGTGCTCTTCTTGCGGTATTTCTTTTTCCCGTTCTGTTCTTCCTTTCTGGCTTTCCTGCGCTCTCCGGTCACTATCGGTACGATAGTGGCGTGTATGTGCGGTGTCTTTTCGTCCATATGCAGAACTGCCGACACGAGGTTCAGCTCCCCGTATGTTTCCCGGAGCCATTGCAGGCTGTCGTTACACCAGCCGTCAAGCTGCCCGTCCGCTTCCATTTGCTTCATGTCCTTGTTGCTTCCGGTGAGCAGTACCCGGATTGCCTTCACCTGGTTGGTGCCCACCTTGCGTCTGATGCCTGCCGTCTCTATCCGGTGCGCTATCGCCTGCGTACGGTTCCTCACCCCTTCGGGGAATTGCACCAATTCCCGGTTCAGGTGCGTGCGCGTTCTGTCCGCGTTCTTGGGGTGGACGGTGCGCTCTATGTGTGCGGACATCCTGCTGTCCGTACCCTTTGCCTTTTCCAAATGTAAAACTGCATATCCCATAACTGTAATACATTTTTCGGTTAATACTTCCCCTGCCTTGTTCCCATGCCGCATGGCTCCGGGGTTTCAAAAGGGGCGGCGTCCCTTTTGCTCATTGGGGCTTTTTTAGCAATGCGTGCATTGCGTGAAGAAAAAGCCCTAATGAGCTATGGCTTTTTTAAAGCCTTCAGCCGGCTGTGCGGTTACATCCTGAAACCTCTGCCTTTCCTCTCCGGCTGCCTTGCCTGCCGTTGTTCTCTTTCCGGTTCCGGTTTCTCCTGCCGCCGTTCCGCTTGTCCTGACCGTTTACCACAAAGGAAGTCGTTCAGGTCGTTGTAGTCTCCGTATATGTGTGATGCGTCCCGGACACGCATTCCGTATTTCTCCCGCAGTTCCTGAACGGCTTCCATTCCCGCCTTGTCGTTATCAAGGAAGCAATGGATGCGTCCGTAACCGCCCAAAGGTCGGATTGCTTTGGATAGGTTGGAAGTCGAGTTCAGCACGATGTAGTCCTGCCCGTCAAGGTCGGGACGGTCGGGACATCTTTCCAACCGTAGGGTGAGGAAGGAGAGGTAGTCCATGAAGCCCTCGAAGAGGCAGCAGTTCTCCCTCGTCTGTTCCTGCCGTATGTGGGTGATGTCCTTCGGTGCGATGCACCCTTTGAAAAACTTGTTGCGTATCTCGTAGCCTCCCGAACGGTTGAGGAAGCCGACGGCAAAGTATGGTTTGCCGTCGGTCAGATAGCGCACTTCCCTGCATTCTCTTTTCGCCAGCTCCGTATTTATCCCCCTCTGCCGCAGATAGGAATACAAGGCGGGGGAAGAGAGCGGCACCACCTCCAACTGTCGGAAGCTCGGTTTTGAGAATGCCTGCTTGCCAAAAGAAAAGGAGACCGGATGCACGCCGGGCGCCTGCTCCGCTATCCGTTCCAAAAGGTAGGGCAGGCTGTCGGATGCGTAGAGTTCCTGCGCCAGTGCGATGATGTTCCCGCCCCTGCCCGCGCCAAAATCGTACCATAGATTGCGTTCCGTGTTGACCTTGAAGGACGGTTCCCGTTCATTCCTGAATGGTGACTTGTACCATAGGCTGTCGCCCTGTTTCCTTACCGGGTCGTAGCCGAGACTGTGCAGATATTCCTCTATGCGTATCTGTTTCGCTTCATTCGTATTCATGTAGGTTTCTGTTTAAGTGGATATTGTTTTTTTCTTTTCGCCCGTACCTTTCCGTATATTACGGGCTGTATCCACTTTACTTTACTTCCGTATATATATGGTACGGGAATAAAGTAAAGTGCTTTTATCAGCAACCGGAACACTTCACTTTACTCTGACATATATATATACCCTGACTAAAGTAAAGTGGTTTCCTGCCTGTGCCGCTAATAGTGGAAGTCGGGGTTGAAAGTGTATTTCCTGCCGTTCTCCTGCACTATCATCCGCTTGCTTTTGAGTACGGTGATGAGTTTTACCACCTTGTTGTCTCCAAGCGTGACACCGACAGAGGCGTATGCTTCCTGCAAGGCTTCCGCAAGTTCCTGATAGCCGTATTCGTCTTTCAGGGTGAACGCCGCTTCCAGTGCGATGCGGTGCTGCCGCTCGGTGATGTCCTTGTACGGGTCGAACTTCTCCCTATTCCCTTTTGTCTCATCCTTGTCCTTGAACTGGTAGTCTTCCAGCAGTTCGGGCAATGCTTCCTCATTGATGCGGAATGCGAACGGTTCGAAGTCCACCGCCCTGATATGTGCGGTTTTGACCGTACTTATGTCGGGATTCTTGCTGTCCTTCTCCACTTGCAGCACCGTTTCCGCCTTGTTGCTTAGCTCGGTTCCGATGTGCCCCCTTGCGTTCTCGTCCCCCTTGTTCTGGTGCAGTATGGTATGGATGTGGATGTTCCTTTCCCCCGTCCATGTCATCAGCAGGGAGATTACCTTCGTGGATTCGCCGGGGCTGTTGATGTCGTACACCATGTCCCGTATTCCGTCGATGATTACCAGCCCGACGTTTTCAGTCCGGTAGATTGCCTCCCTCACGATTGCTATGCGCTCTTCGGGCGTGTATTTCCGCAGGACGAGGAACTCGAGGTTCTCATGGTTGCTGCCTGTCGGCAGTCCCGCCATGCGCAGGCTGCGCCTTGCCACTTTCGCACAGTGGTAGGAGCTCTGTTCGGTGTCCACATAGAGTATTTTCCGCTTGTTTTCGGGCAGTTCCGCCGTATAGTTCAGTACCGTCCCGTTTTTCAGCGCAGCCGCCACGATTGCGGAGACGTTGAATGTTTTCTTGCTTTTGGCTTTTCCGATTGACGCGCTGAAGTTTCCCAGCGTGCCGATGACGGAGCCCTGCACTTTCAGGATTTCGGGTGCCTGCTCATAGTCTTCCGAAAGGTCAAGCCGCGAGGCATGCCATAGGATTATCGCCTCTTCGGGCGTGATGTTTCTTTCCTTGTTTTCCATATGGCACCTCCCTATCTGCGTCCCCCGCTTTTACGTCCTGCCAGTTCCAGTGCCATGTCCGCATCGACGATGATTTTGCGCCCTATCTGCGTAATGGCTCTGTCTATCCTCCCGCTTTTCTTGATGCGGTTTGCAGTGGGTATGCTGCACCCGAACAGACGGGCTATGCCGCCTATCCCGTACACGTATTTCTTGTCCTTGTCGGCTGCTGGCTGGGCTGGCTTCGTTTCGCTTCCCTGCAAGGCATGGCGGTTCAGGAATATGAACTCTTCGCCCGTCATCTGCCATACGGGCTTTGATAAAAGGTCTCTAATTTCCATGTCAGAATGAAATTAACGTTTGTACTGTAAGCCCTGCGCATGGGCTTTTTACCTCGTTCGAACAGTGCAAAGTTAGTTCCGGGTACGGGTGGTAAGGATGTGGATAGCGTGATTGGGGTATCACGCTATCTTATTAAGTATCAGTAAGTAATAAAAGGTGGTAGAAATTATTTTGAGTGGTAAAAGTGGTCGTGTCGTGGAATGTCGGGACATATCACCGGCTATCGGAATATTAACCGCATCTCCTTGGCAAATTCCTGATTGCTGTCACTGGCTAAATCTGTACGGGGAACGGGTGCCTTGTATTTGGATTTGTAATATTTTATGTCTATATCCAGCAATCTCATGATTTCATCCTTCCACTTCTCTCTGTCCTGATTGGAGAGGGTCTCACCCATGAGGAATATCAGGTAGCATACACGCGCCTTTTCTCCCGGTCTTATCTTCAGCCTGTTCCTGCATGGCTGCAAGTTCATTCCGGCGTAGAAATCGGCTTCGGGAACGGCTTCAAACTGTTTGTCGTTGCATTTCTCATAAATGGCTGACAGCAGTCGCATGGGGAAATAGGCGGGTGGGCTTGCCGGGGTGGTACCGGATGAGGGAATTTCCTTTTCTTCCCCCTCCTTTTTCTTTTGGTCGGTCAGGTATTTATCAAGGATTGCCAATAGTGAGCCTCCCAGCCTGCAAATGTCCCCGCAACGGTTTTGCAGGCATTGCAGGGCTTCCCGTCTTGCCTGCTCCTTCTGCCTGTACAGTTCATCCAGTTTGGCTTTCTCCTTATCGTATTCCCGTTTGCACCGGTCGTACCTTCTTTCCAGCAGTTCCTCTTCCTGACGGTCGTGTTCCCTGAAACCTACTGCTTCCAAAGAGCCGTTAGCTGCCATGAGTTCCCGGTAATATCCGTTTGTGACTTTCATCTGTCTGTCGATGCTCCAGTCGAAGCACTCTTCATGCTGTCGGCAGACATATCCGGTATCGAGACGGTCAAAAAACTCCTTGCAGGCGCTGTAAGTCGAGATGTTGCTCTCAATCTCTCGTTTCAGGCTGTTCAGCAATATGGAGAAGTGCGCGGCGTCCGCTTCAAGCATGAGGCTGATAAGTGCGGTTTCAAAGGTCTGCGTGTCCCCGTACTCTCTGTAAAAATCAGAAATGAACTGTTGCTTCTCAAAAGAGAAACTGCCGCCGGACATTATTTCGGTGTATATCTTGTTGAGTTTCCCGTAGCGGGGTATCATTGATGTTATTCTTTCGTCCATAGTGTGATAGTTACAGTTGGTTGAATTTGCTCATTGCGTTCGCCTTCACGTCATCGGCTATGTCTATGTAGGGCTTCATCGCCTTGTAGTCGCTGTGCCCCGTCCATTTCATCACCACTTGTGCGGGGATGCCCAATGCCAAAGCGTTACAGATGAATGTCCGTCTTCCGGCATGGGTGCCCAACAGCGCGTATTTGGGTGTGATGGTGTCTATACGTTCGCTGCCCTTGTAGTAGGTCTCGCTTACCGGCTCGTTGATTTCCGCAAGTTCTCCCAGTTCTTTCAGGTAGTTGTTCATCTTTTGGTTGCTGATGACCGGGAGCGCCTTGTGTCCTTCAAACTCCACGTCCTTGTATTTGTCAAGTATCGCCCTGCTGTGGTTGTTCAGTTCGATGACAAGGCGGTCGGCAGTCTTTACGGTGGTGATTTCTATATACCCGTCCCGAATGTCGCTCCGTTTGAGGTTGTACACATCCGAATAGCGCAGCCCGCTGAAACAGCAGAACAGAAAGACGTCCCTTACCCGTTCGAGATATTGCTTGGTCGGGGGTATTTTGTAGTCTTTCAGCTTGTTCAGTTCTTCCCATGCGAGAAATATCACCTTCTTTTGGACGCTTTTCAGCTTCGGGTTGAAGCTCTCGTAGGCGTTGTTCATGCAGTACCCTTTCTTAGTGCACCACCGTAGGAACCATTTCAGGTAGGCTATCTGCTTCATGGTGGACGTGTTGCGCAAGCCTTCCACGTCCTTGAGGAAATTCACATAGCTTGTCAGCTTGGGTTCGTCCAGTGCCTCGAAGGTCAGTTCCTTGTCGAACTTCTCAAGGTGTTTCCTCACTGCGGCGAACTTCTCATAAGTGGCGTCAGACCAGCCGTTCTGTGTCCCGCATTCCTTGATGAACTCCCCGAACACCTCCATAGGGGCGAACGTCAGGGGTTTCTGCTGTTCTTCCTCCCTCTTTTCGCTGTGCAGGCTGTTGAAAGCCTCCTTTACTTGTGCGGTGGTAGGCATGGTTCCCTGAACCTCAAACTCCTTGAAGATGTTCTGTATTTCCGTATAGTAGCGCAGCAGGTCGGTATTGATTTCGGATGCGCTCTGTTTCAGCTTGTTGGTGCAGCCCGGCTTTACACGTTGTTTGTCTGTGTCCCATTTGGCTGCGTCGATGCGGTAGCCCGTTGTAAACTCGATGCGCTGGCTGGCAAATATCACACGCATACGGATAGGCACATTCTCCACGATTGGTACGCCGTTCTTCTTCCGGCTTTCCAAAGAAAAGATGATGTTTCTCTTGATATTCATATTCGGGTGTAATTAAATTAGCACCCAAATATACACCCAATTATTGAGATATCAAAAGGTTTTAGGTGATATTTTACGATATACACCAATCATAATAAGCTGTTTATTAGTAGATAGTTACAAGTTTGTGATATTTCGTAAAATCATAGGTTAAAGTACCGTACGCACCGCCAGTTTACAAAGCAAAATTAGGAAAAGCTCTGATTCACAACAGAATCAGGGCTTTTTTCGTTTCCGGGCGGAAGCGGAATATAGCGTTTCTACGAAGTTTGTCAGGTGCAAATTCAGGGTCCTTTTTTAGGGACAATAAAAAAGCACCTGAAATGTATAATACTTCATTGATTATCATGTTTTTGCGTAGGATTTTCCTGTTCCTCATTTTCTAATTTTACAACGTAAATAAAGTGGTATGAAACAGGAATCAATGAAAGTTCTGTTCTTTATCCGTAAGAGCAGACTAAAGAAAAACGGCGAGGCACCGATTTTTCTGCGGGTGACAATTAACGGACAATTGGATGAAGTCCGGATTCAACGTTCTATTCCGTTGAAGTTATGGGACAATGTGAAGGAACGCAGCAAAGGAAAAGACCGGAGTTCAACGGAGCTGAACAGCTATATTGACGCATTGAAAGTAAGGCTGTACCAGATTCACAAGGAACTTCTCTGTCGGGAAGCCCTGATTACCCCAAAGAATCTTCTGATAAAGTTGTTCTCGAAAGAGGAACGGCATCTGGTTCTGCAGACCATGCGGAAATGTATTGATGACTGGACTTCTCTGATCGGTACGGAGTATCAGCCCTCCACCATTTCACGTTATAACAACTGTTATGAATCGCTGCAGACGGTCATCAAGGATTTCTACAGGAAAGAGGACATTACATTCCATGAACTGAATGGGGAGTTCATCGACCGGTTTGAGATGCATCTGAGAACGGTACGCAAACTTTCCCAGAATACCCTGACCAAGTATATGAGCTGTTTTCGCAAATTTCTCGGACTGGCCCGGGAAAACGGATGGCTGGAACTGGACCCGTTGGCCGGAAAACGCAAGCGTCTGTTCCGGAAAGAGGAGACGTGTCCTACGTTCCTGACCTTGGAGGAACTGAAACGGATTATGGAGAAGGACTTTTCCACGGCACGTCTGAACACCGTGAAGGATTTTTTCCTGTTCTGCTGTTTGACCGGCCTGTCGTACATTGATGTGAAGACCTTGTGCCCGGCACATCTTTACAAGGACAATGAGGGGAAACTGTGGATACACAAGGCCCGCGTGAAGATAACCACTCATAAGGAAAGCTGTACTTGCAATGTCCCGCTTCTGGAACCTGCTCTTGTCATTCTGGAGAAATATAAGAACTGGAACCCAGAAAATCCTCAAGGTCCCTGTTTCCCAATTCCGTCGAACCAGAAGATGAACGAATTCCTGAAAGAGATAGCCACCCTATGTCGGGTAAACAAGCGGCTGACCGTTCATGTGGCCCGGCACACGTTCGCGACGACTGTTACCCTTGCCAACGATGTCGCTCTACAGAATGTGTCGAAGATGCTCGGCCATTCTTCAACCCGCATGACACAGCATTATGCACGTGTACTGGATAACAGTATTATGAAGGACATGCAGGATGTTGCCCGGGTCTTCGGATAATCAGAAAAGGCTATACTTCACAACGCACAGTGAGGTATAGCCTTTTACATAAGGAAGAGTTGTCTACTTGTATGGATTGGCCTCGCTTTTGTCGGGATTATCTCTTCTTTCCTTTTTCAATCAGTCTGATGACATCCTGTCTCCGATAATAGGTTTTCCTGTCAATCTTGGAGAAGGGCAAGGTACCGTTGCTTCTCATAGCCTGCAATGTCCTCTGCGATATGTTCAGCGCCAGGCATACTTCCTGATTGTCCATCCAGTCGTCCAGACTCTTTGAGGTTTGCCTGCCTTTTATGTTTTCCAGTTTTTCTTTCAGCTGTTGGATAGATGTTATTATTTCTCTGAAAGTACCGGCTTCAATGTTTACGATTTCCATAAAGTGTAGTAGTTTGATTTGAGGCAAAGATAGATGGTATGGCCTGTCTGGCCAACAAGGTGTCATCAGATGGCAGCACAAGTCATCAGATGTCTTAATGTTTCTGTTGCTAAAATTGGTCATTCAAGAATATCCGATTGTTGAATTCGGAAAGTACAGCCGTGTTCAGAAAAAGGCATGTATTATACTTCGCAATATTGCGCAATTTCTCATAGTGTTGTATTCCAGTGTATTTACTAAGTTTGCACCAAAACAGAACGTATGAAAGGAAACACACTGAATGTAATGTTCTTCATCTTGAAGAACAAGTTGTTGAAGAACGGTGAAGCACCGGTCGTTCTTCGGGTGACAATCAACGGACAGCGAGATGAAATCCGTATCCAGCGCTCTATACCGGTGCAGTTATGGGACAATGCGAAAATGCGTAGTAAGGGAAGGGGGCGGAGTTCGGCAGAGCTGAACATGTATCTTGAGACACTTAGGGACAGAATATATGTCATCCACAGGAATTCCGTGTATGATGGGGAAAAACTGACTCCGAAGCAAATCTTGGATATTCTGTATGCCAGGGAAGGACGGCATCTGGTTCTGAAGGCCATGAAGGAATGCATAGACGGATGGGCGGCTTCTCCCGGGGATTTGCATCCAGCCACCTTGGCACGTTACAACAGATGCCGCAGATTGGTGGAGACAGTCATACGGGATGTTTACAATAAGGAGGACGTCGCATTCTCCGAACTGGACAAGAAGTTCATTACGGCATTTGAAAGATATCTGAAGGAAACCTGCGGGCTGGCCCGGAATACGGCAGCTAAATATCTGGAGTGTTTTCGTAAGGTTCTCAAGGTGGCCCAACATAAGGGCTGGATGGAGGACGGCAGGTGTCTTGAGGAACTGGGACGGCTGTGTGTGAAGAAGGAGACTTCCCCTTCTTTCCTGGACTGGGATGAATTGAGAACAGTGATGGAAACGGATATGCCGGCCGGACGTCTGGAACGGGTGAAGGATGTGTTCGTCTTCTGTGCGCTCACCGGACTTTCCTATCAGGGGGTAAGCACCCTTTGTCCGTCACACCTGTTTAAGGATGACGAAGGAATACTGTGGATTTACAGGACACGTGCTGAAGGAACGGAGGCTGGAGACAGCTGTATAAGCCGTGTTCCTCTTCTTAAACCGGCAATGGTCCTGCTGGAAAAATACAGAGGTTGGAATCCGATGAATCCGGAAGGTCCGTGTTTTCCTGTCCCGTCAGTCCAGAAAATGAATGAATACCTGAAAGAGGTAGCGGCGCGGTGTCGGATTTCCAAGCGTCTGACCACCCAGATGGCCCGCAATACGTTCGCTGCGACAGTCACCCTGGCCAACCGGATTCCCAAAGGACACGTCAGGGAAATGCTCGGTTATTCTTCCGATTATATGTTGCGCCATTATATGCAGGCTCAGGAGAGGAATTTCTGAAAGGCATGAAGCGGACATATACAAAATATGATAAAAAGTGAAAGGCTATACTCCAACGGATGTGGTGGTATAGCCTTTCCCATAAACGGAACCGGATGTCAGAACGCTTCTTTCCGGTTCTTTTCCAGCAGTCGTATGATATCGCTTTCCCGATATAGGATTTTTCCTCCTATCTGGTAATAAGGCAATATGCCGCAGCTTCTGTAGTCCAGCAGCGTACGCTTGCTCAGCTTGAGCTTTTCGGCCAGTTCCGTATCTGTCAGGTAGTTTTCCCCATCCAATAAGTGCCGGTTTTCCGCCGGAAAATAGTCTATGAGGTCCGATACCCTTTTCATTTCATCGAAGAAATGAAGCACTTCCTTGTCTAATCTGGTGATGATTGTTCCCATAAGCTGTCCTTTTTGGTTTGAGACAAAGATATCCGCATTCTCATGCTGCTGCAAACCGCCGGAGCCTGTTGTCATCAGATTTCATTAAATGTCATCAGATTTCATCGTACCGGATTCCGGTTTCCAATCCTTCAGCTTGTTCTTTAATACCTTCATATCCTCCGTGACTTTCCTGTACGTGATTCTGGCATAGGCTTGTGTGATCCTCAAATTGGTATGTCCGAGCATTTTGGAAAGTGTTTCTATCGGAAGCCCGTTTTCCAGACAGACAGTTACGGCGAACGTGTGCCGGGCTACATGAAATGTCACCCTTTTTCTGATATGACAGATGTCGGCAAGCTCTTTAAGGTAGGCGTTGCTTTTCTGGTTCGAGATGGTCGGGAACAGGTATTCCGACTCGCCTTTCCCGATGTAGAGGCTGACCATTTTCCTAGCCTGAGGAAGAAGGGGGATGAATGCTGAATGGTTGGTCTTGGTTCTGTACAGGTGGATGTACATACCCTTGTCGGAATCTGAAATGATCTGATCCTTCCTCAGTCTACATATGTCTGAATAGGCGATGCCCGTGAAGCAGCTGAAGATGAATATGTCACGGATGGAAGCCAGCCTGGGAATATCCAGCCGCTTGCCCATTATCCTTATTATTTCCTGCCTGTTCAGGTATTGTTTCTGACTTTCCTCCTTCTTTATACGGTAGGTTGAGAACGGATTGGTTGGGATGATTCCGCACCGGTAAGCCCATAGAATTCCTTTTCTTACCATACTCATCATCTTGGCTGTCGTATTGACCGACAGCCTGCAGTCAGTTCTGAAGAACAGCTCCAGTTCGTGTATCATCTGTCGGTTGAACTGTTCCAGTGCCATATCTTGCCTGCCCATCTTCTTGCAGAACTCCTCAAGCCGCTTGTAGACCAGTTTATGCCTGTTGGAATGGGACATGCTGATTTGTCCGGCATGTGCCAGCCTGTCCGCATCTTTCACCAGTTTGTCAAATACTTTCAGGAGAGAAAGCGGATTGGATCCTGTTGCCATGAAGCGTTGTTTCAGCATGCTTGCTGTAAGCTGCTTTCCTTCCAGTTGGGCCTGTCGGTAATATTGGAGTAACGTGGAACTTACATTGTCCAGATATGCATTGATGTCGTGTGCTTCTGGGTTCATGGCAGAAACACGTTTGTTCTGCTTGTCCCAATGTTCCTGCAAGATGGAAGTCTTCAGGCTTACATCTGTTGCCTTGTTATTGACTATAATGCGGAGCATGATTGTTGACTTGCTGTCTTTTTGAAGCTTTCTACGCTTCAGATAAAAGTAAATGGAAAAACTATGTCTCATAAGAAATAAATATTAATTGTGTCCATATCACGAACGGGTGTATAGGACACGGATAAGACATAGATTATGGTTCTGAATGGAATGTAATATATTGATTATTAACGACCTTGAATAAAGGATTATAAGAAAAGAAAATAAAGTAGATGTGTGATTTTCAGATATTTGTTAAGGTCATAGGAAAAGGTTCGGATCCGCCTGGGGCTCGAACTATAAGTTTTATCCAGCTAATAATCAAGCATTTATCAAACAGTTCTAATCTTAGTCCACCTATTTCGTCTGAAATTGGTTTCTATGTTTTACACAAATAGAACTCTTGTTTTTATATGCCAAAGATACGATTTTTCTTTGGAACTTCAACCATGATGAACCGGAAAAATCGTATCCTTGAATCTTTCTTTCACTTCGTATTGCAACGGATTTTCTATTTAAAAGCTTCTTGTCTGTTTCTCTCCAGAAGCTCCTCTATATCGGATTCCCGGTACAGAATCTTGCCTCCTATCTGATAGTAAGGCACAAGTCCATTGTTCCTGTACTCCTGTAAGGTTCTTCTTGACAGCTTCAGATACTGGCTTAATTCTGCATCGGTCATATACCGTTGTCCGTTCAACAGGGGTCGTTTCTCTTTAAGGGCTGATTCCAGTGCAACTAAAGTTTCTTTTAGCCTTTGGTAGAACTGAACGATGCGTTCATTGTCTCCGGTGATTAACTTGCTCATCTTTTTACGCTGTGTTTATTTATATACTTTTGGATATCTTCTCGCTTGTAATAGACTTTCCGTTCCAGCTGGGTATATGCGATTTGTCCGGTGTCTCTCAGATTTTGCAGTGTCCGGAGAGATACGTTCAATATCAGACATGCCTCTTGGTTGTCAATCCATTCACCGATGGCTTTTGGGGACGTACTTTCCAGCAGACGGTCAATCCTGTCCAGAAATTGATTCAATTCCCGGATACTTTTCTCGTAAGCATTCGCTTCAATACCTATGATTTCCATATAGATTGTTTTTGGGGTTTGATACAAATGTAACAACTCTTTTCAGCTGATACAAGTCTGTGACATTAGACGGCATCAAGTGTCTACAGATGTCACAGAGACTGTGAATTGGTTTACAGAGAGGGTTTACAAGGTTTACACTTTTGCTTTACACCTGTATTTTTTGATAAAATCATATAGTGTTGACATTCAGCAATATGAGTTCTAAGGTGAGTAAAATCACCAGTCTTGGCACATGATTTTCACATATAAGGGTATATACTCTTCAAGTGCGCACAACGAGGGTATCGATTTATTCACTTTTAAACGCATGGATTATGTCATACATTGATAATGAGATACTCGAAAGACTGATCGGGACAATGGTGGAAGGCTTTGCCCGTATTGAGAAAAAACTGGATCAGATGAACCGTCTGAAGGAATGCATGAACGGTGACAGACTGCTGGACAATGTGGATCTGGCTGAACTGCTGAGTGTGTCGCAGCGTACACTGGCCCGTTACCGGAAGGAGGGCAAGATCAAATATTATTCCGTGGAGAAGAACGGAAAATCCTTCTATCTGGCCTCTGAAATACAGGAATTCCTGCTCCTTCGCGGCAAGAGGACATAACTGAAGCATCCGAAAGTTTCAGACAGTTGCCCCGGACCAGGATGACTGACCATTCAACTTTTTCAAGGGAAAGCCAGTCCGGTCTGGGGCTTCATACCGGAATTCCTGTTGTCTTCATCGAGTCCAGGTTCACATAGGCACCCCGATAGGCAGTTTTCCCTTCCTTGAACATCTTCCATAACAGATTGCAGCCGATGTGTGCCAGTGTAGAATTGATGAACAGGTCCTGCTTGCCGAGTGCTTCCGCCAGGGAACAGCTGGGACCGGAATCCACCTCCCGTATCTGTGAATAGTCCACCTCTTCCGTAATGACATTCATCCTGGGAACGGGTATGTATTCCTGGGAAGAAGGCTGGACAATCTTATCCCGCAGTGTGCCTACAAGCACCTGTCCCTTTGTCTGGCTGTTTCCGAAGTCCATCCAGTACAGGGGAGTCCGGTGATCGACAGGTCCCTTTCCGCTGAGGTCTTTCAGAAATTTCCACAGAGCCAGCCGGGAGCGTACATTGTCGGTGCAGGTAATGAACAGGTTGGCCGTTTCCATTTCCTCCTTCTGCCGGACATCCGGATAGCGTTTTGCTTCTGCCGACCAGCTATAGCCGAAGAAATGGTTGATACGTGTGACCAGGGCCGTTGCCTTGTTCAGTCCCAGTTCCGTTTCGCTGAAAAGCTGGCGTCCGATGTTGGCTGTACTCACTGTATCCGGGTCGAATACAGTCACATGCAGTCCCGGATGCCCCAATGCCCGGAGCGCCATGCTCATGCGTGCCAGGTTGGTGATGACCTGTGAGCCGGTCCCTCCCGCTCCGATGACGAAGACGGTGACCGGATGGTGGGGATTCAGCAGGTAGTTTTCGGTAAAATGTACTTTTTTCATGGCAGGATATCTTTTAACTGTTTGTTGAACGGTCTCAGCTCGTTCATGTCAAAAGGTTGGTTTCTCGCATTTTCTGTCACCGTGACCAGATTCGACACGGTAGGATTTTGTCTGCCGCCCAGATGGACGAATTCCGTCAGCCAGAACCGCTTCTCCCAATATTCCATCAGGGAAAGAAAGGACGGGTTCTGCGGCTTTTCCAACGAACAGGAACCCAGACACACGCTGGCACCCGTCACATTGAAGAAAGGGGCCAGGTACAGAGGTGTCTTTCCGGTCGGCTTCTTTCCCTTGAAGGCATAGACGTCCATCCGCTCGCTGCGGATGTGGTAGATGATGCCCGGCACATGGAACACACCGTCCGGGATGTTCAGCTGCTTGTGGAAGAACATCTGCCTTTTGCCCGGCGGGTTGTACCAGATGTATTCCTCCTGTCCTTTTCTCGGATTGCAGGCCAGCAGATTTTCGGGAAGGACGCCTGCCGGTATTCCGCTCATTTCTTCCGTATAGGATTCCATCAGGGCGTTCATGAACTCGTAGGTCACCGGCATCCCAGCCCCCATCTGTCCGTTTTTGTGGATGGGGCGGAGTTCCAGGAAATATTCCGTACTGTTTGTTCTACATTCGTCACACCGATAGGCAATGAGAGCCGCTTTCGGTGTGAGGATGCGTTGTATCTTTTGAGTCAGTTCATTCATGATTCAGTCATTTAGTCGGTTGGCAATATAATCCATGAAACGGGAAAGCCACTTTGCGAAGCGCTCCGGAAAATCATCCGGTGGAAGCGGCTTTTCAGTTTGGGGTGTGATCAGCAGACCGGATACCGGAGTGAGACAGTAGGTCTCCTGGCTGTCCGAGGTGAAATAGCTTTCCAGCTCATCCGTCAGTTCGTCCTCATTGGAATAGGTCAGCAGAATCTGGTATTCTATCGGAATCGGCATGAAGTCCGGCTCTTCCTCGCTGTGCCAGTCGTATTCATAATCCATGATGCACGGACTGGAAGCGGCGATGAAAGGCAGGCCCTCCCGGATCAGTTCCAGTAACCCGCTTTCTGCTTTTGTAACCGGGACATACTGCCGTACCTGTTCTTCGAGGTTGCGGCAGAAAGCACGGGACCGCATCCGCTTCAGGCACCGGCTGATCTTCCCTTTGTTGTAGGAACGGAAAATCCGGCTCTTTTCCCGCTGCCGTTTCAGTTCGTCCCGGTTCATTGTCTCTTCCAGGTAGCAGTCCAGACCGCATTCGGCCATTTCAAAATAGGGTGTATCCGTAATGTCCTGCATCCGGTGGTGACGGATGAACCGTCTGATGAATTCCAGCACAATCCTTTTCAGTGTCCCGTGCAGCTTTTCCGTAAAGTCCACCGGCAGCCAGAACAAGGTATAGTCCGGCCAGGAATGGTATCGGTAGATGCAGAACCGGAGCTGTCCTTTCCGTACCTCCAGATTGACATGGTCGGTCAGGGAAGCATCCAGCACCTGGTACAGCCGGCAGATCTTTTCCCTCGGGGAAGCTTTCGACGGCGGAGTGTATGGCAGCTCCATTTCCAGGAGCTGCACATAGTTCAATGCTGAACGGTAGAGATAGTCAAAGCTCTCTTCCGTGGTCAGGTTTACTCTTCCGCGGTAGGTTTCCGTATACAGGTCCGGAGCGATGGGCTGCAGTGTCCTGTTCAGAAAACCGTAAGGCTTCCGGCGGGCGGGAGTTTTCTGCGTCCGGACTGTCTGATGCCCCGGCTTATGTCCGCCTTTCCCAGTTCCGACAGGATAAGAGAAGCGAGATTCTGCATGGCCTGTGCTGTAAGTGGTGTACATGGTCGTCTGTCTTTGGATGGTTTCGTTTTCATGGCTTATCCCTTTACTCCGATAGTGGTCTTGAACTCATAGACCGCCCGGTCGTCCTCAATTTCCGGTCCGTGTACCGATGCGGTGGTCAGTTCCGGATAGTTCATGGAATAGAAATCCATCACTTCTGCCGGCGAGAGGTTGCTGTCCGGGTCATCCAGCAGCAGTTCGTTGCCGTTCTTTTTCATCTTGAACACTCTGTTCATTCCTTTAATTTCAAGTGCCATATCCTTTATCGTTTTATGTTAGACATTTGTTCAGCAATACACCATTTCAGCCTGCTGTGCCTGGTCTCTCATCCTGTATTCTTCCGGAAAATCCAGGTATTCCGCATAGGGGTCTTCCCTGAGCAGTTCCCGGTCATCCTCCTCTTCGGGGTCAAAACCGAAACTGTCAAAAGACTGCTGCCCGTTGGCATACGGGTAATCCTTTCCGGCGAAACCCGTTTCAGGCGTAACCGGTTGCAGACCGTTTGTACGGGGCTGGCCGGTCATGCCCGGTTGCCGGTTCACGCCATGCTGCCCCGCTGCCGGATGGGGCTGTTGGGGAGGAAACATTGCGGGCTGAACCGTCGGTTGTCTGAAGCCGCTTCTGTCCGTTGTCCTTACGGCCGGCTGGGATGGTTCCGGCTGGTTATAGACTGTAGAGGAAACAGCCTGTTGGGGAGCCGAATGTGGAACCGGTTGCGGAGCAGCCGGTTGTATTCCATTTTCCGGCTGGCTTGTCCGGGTTGCCGTCGGTTGCGCTTCCGGTGACATTCCCGCAAACAGGCTGCCTTCATCCGCCTTTTTCTGTACTTCTTTCATCCGGCTGTCGATTTCGCCCTGCTTCTCACCGGGAGCCAGTGCCCGGGCCTGCCGGAGCCAGGTAAGCGTTTCCTGGTATCTGGCATTTTTGAAGGCATCGTCCGCCTTGGTCAGCAGCTTCTCCATCTTCTCCCGCTTTTCACGGGCTTCCTTGCTTTCCGCAGGCGTACTGCCCTTGCCGTTTTTACCGCTTGCCGCAGCCTGGGTTGCTTGCTTCTCAAAATTCTCTGCATTGACCAGCAGCCCCTGCACCTTCTGCAAGGGCTGCATGATGGCCTGCAGGAAAGCGCTGTCCAGCTCGTACGGATTCCCGCTCAGCACCAGCGGTACCATTTTCTGCTGGACCTCTTCTTTCAGGCTGTTCCGTCTCGGCATGACTGCCACACTCAGTTTATCCTCCACTTTGCGGATGTGGATGCTCAGGTCTGTACCCGGAGTCATCATCTGGTAAATCGTTTGAAAAAACATACTGTGAAATTGTTTAGAAATTATACATAGGTTTCCTTGAAGAACTCTCTCAGAACGGCTTCCCGGTCCGGACGGCTGGCGATGCCGCGCAGTCCTTCCAGGTAATAGCCGATGCTTTTGGGTTCATCCACTGAACGTGGAACACGTCTTTTGACCGGTCTGCTGCTGTCATTTTGGGGCCAGAGAGCCGGAGCGGCCGGAGCCTGCGGGGTGAATCGGATCGTTTCCATACTTGCATAGATTGAATGTTAATGAAAAAGCAGCCCGAGCACAGCCAGGACTGCCATGAATTTAACCACCAGGAACAGGAGGCTGAACAGCAGGTCCATGAGACCTCCCGTCAGCAACAGCAGGGCGATCAGTCCGATAGGGACAATCCCCTTGTTGGCCAGCAGGCAGATTCCGGTTATCAGGAACAGCGTCACGGCCTGTTTGCCTGTCTTTTCGATACGTGCTACTTTCATCGTTTTTCTTTTAAAATGAATAATCCCATCGGGATGTGTTTTCCCGATTTTATAGGCCCCTGCCTTTTGGATTGCCGTTTTGCGCAAGGCCCGGACGGAAAAAATACCGGAGCAGAGCGAGGATGATTTTTTCCGTCCGGCCAGCCCGCAGGGCCGCCTTGCAGCAAAAGATCCGGCAATCCAATACCTTTGCCGCCTAAAAGCGGAAAAACAGCGCTGCTTTCAGACACAAAAAAATGCAGACCCTTTCAGGCCTGCATTCCCGTTCCTTTTCGGAACTTTATTCTCCGGAAGGCGCATAGGTTTGGAAGATGTCGTCCACCAGCAGGGTGGCCAGGCTTCTTACCCGTTCCAAGAAGCCGGATTCTTCTTCCTGCCCCGTTTCCACTCCTGCCAGCAGGGCTTCCCAGTCCCTTGTCAGTTCCGTATCCGCAATCTTCTTGCCGCGGATGGTCTCGTAAGTGAACATGCCCTTCGGGGTCGGTACAATGTATTTCCCCGCATAGCGGATGTAGTTGCGGTTCAGCAAGGTCCGGATGATGGAAGTACGGGATGCCACCGTGCCCAGCCCCTTGTCTTCCATGTACTCCACCAGTTCGGCATCGGTGAACGGATGGACCGGAAGGTCTCTTTTCCGGATCAGGTTGCAGCTGCAGACATCCGGTGTCTCACCTTCTTCCAGCATCGGCAGTCCGTCGGGGTTTTCCGGTACGGGCAGGACACCGGGGCGCTGGAATAGGGCGTGCCAGCCTTCTTCCAGGATACGGACACCGGTGGTCTGGAAGACCTGTGCGGCGCATACTGCCTTGACGAAGGTTGTCTCTGTCCGGCAGGAAGGCAGGAAAGCCTCCAGCATTCGGCCTGCAATCAGCCGGTACACCTCCTGTTCCTTGGGAGTGAGACCTTCCGGACGGATGCCGGTAACGGTGATGGCCGGATGGATGTGGACCTGCTTCTCATCGACCACGCTTCGTGACAGACCGGACAGCATCCTTTCGGACAGGTAGGTATCCAGTTCGAACAGGTTCCACGAAACCAGTTTCCGGAGGATGGCAGGAAGCGTGCCGTACACATCCTCCGTGAGGTATCTGCTGGACGTGCGCGGATAGGAAATCAGCTTTTTCTCATAGAGCGTCTGCGCGATGTCGTACACTTCCGATAGGGTAAGCCCCAGGTACCGGCTTGCTTCTTTCTGCAGCTGTGTCAGGTTGAACAGGGCGGGCGGCTGGATTTCCTGCACGCTGCGGCTCACTTCCGTAATCTGTGCCTTGGAAGCCAGCTTGCAGTCCTGGTAGAACAGTTCGGCCGATTCCGGGTCGGTGAGCGTATCCCTGCGTTTCAGTTTGAAGATCTGTCCGTCCTTGTGCAGGCTGATGTAGATCGGCCATGAATCCGTCGGGATATGGTTCTCCTTCTCGCGGTAGCGTCTTGCGATGGCTGCCAGGATGGGTGTCTGCACCCTGCCCAGGGAATTGTTGCCAAGCCCCATGGCCATGCACATGGCATAGCTGGCATTGATGCCCAGGATCCAGTCCGCCTTGTTCCGGCAATCCGCCGAAGCGAAGAGACTGTCGTAGCAGCTGTCCGGTTTCAGGTTTTCCATCCCTTTGCGGATGGCTTCATCCGTCAGGGAGGTTGTCCAGAGGCGGAGGCAGGGCTGTGTACATTTCAGGTAGGCGTACACATAGCGGAAGGTCATTTCCCCCTCACGGCTGGCATCCGTGGCCGCAATGATGGTGTCACAGCTGCGGAGCACCTTTTCCACGACCTTCAGCTGCAGGACCGCCTGGATGTCCGGAATCCATCCGTTTTCGGTGCGGACATGCTGTACCGTCAGCTGGAAGTCCGAAGGGATGAAGGGAAAGTCCTCGCGGCTCAGCTTCCGGACTCCGTAATCCTTGGGCATGGCCAGCGAAAGCATGTTACCGAATGTCCAGGTGACGAGATATCCGTTTCCTTCCAGGTATCCGTTTCTTGTTCGGGTGGCACCTACCACTCTTCCTATTACTTTTCCTACGTTGGGTCTGTCTGTCAATATGGCAATCATGATCTGTTGAGTTTTATAGCTGTCCATACGGCTTTTTACCGTATGGACAGCCGGTGATACATTGTAATAAAGGTTATTCTTCCGTCGGTCGGATGCCGTTGATGCCGATGACCGGTCGGCCGTCCGGTTCCACCTCCAGCTTGAGGGTGGCATCCATGGTGAGTGAGAAGACCGGGGTCTTCAGGTTCAGCGTGGTCACTCCGGTCTCTGCCCCTTGGAGAAGCAGGTCCAGGTTGCCGTCCTTTTCGAGTTCCTTCCGGCGGATGCCGACAGCTTCCAGCTTTTCCCAGTCAAGCTGTTCGGCCTTGAAAATGATGGGGTTGTTCGGATTCATATACATATCGGTTGAGGTGAGTAAGATTTCTTTGTACATTCACGGACAGTCTCAGACAGCCTGGCGGGCATTTCTTTTCTGCTCCTGCTGCTGGCCGTTGTCCGTCTGTGCGGCTTGGCGGGCCGTGTTTCTCCGGATATCGGGATTCTCCTGGAAATACTGGAGCTGGCCGGTATTGGCGTTCACTTTCAGGTAGGAATCGAATGGCTTGCCGTTCGGGCCCTTCATGCCGGTGACCAGAATGGCTTTTCCGTCCTGCAGGTTGGCCCTTTCCTGTGCCGAAAGCAGGTGTCCGTACACTTCAGCCGGAATGGCCGGAGCCTGTCGTTCGTTGAAGCCGTCCGGTGTCCGCGAGTACTGCGGTCTTCCGCTGGCCATGTCCAGCCTGACGAAGGAGGAGAATTCCTCCCCTTTGCGGTTGATCATGTTTTCCAGAAAGACAGGCTGTCCCTTGCGGAGCGCCTCCTTGTCTTCCGGTGTCAGCTGGACCGAGCAGATTTCCTTCGGAATGTAGATTTCGCCCGTTTCCGGGTTGTGGCGGGTGTACTGCAGGCCGCCCGTCACCTTGTCCATGGTGACAAAGGAAGAGAACACCTCACCGTTCTTGCGTTTCATGTCCTCCACCAGGATGGTATGCCCTTCGTTCAGCGCCTTGAGCTGCATGGGGGAAAGCGGCACGCCGCCCAGCGTCTGCTGGTTGAAGGCCTGGTCCTTGGAAAAGATGAACTCGATGCCCCTTCTTTCCGCGCTGTACTGCAGATGGGCGTTGAATTCCTTTCCCTGGTTGGACTTCATGCCGTCCACGAAAATCTGTTCGCCGTTTTTCAGCTTCTGGATTTCATCCGGAGTCAGGGTCACTCCCTTGATTTCATTCGGGATGTAGACATGTTCCTGTCGGACGGCCACCAGTTCGTTGGTGTTCTTGTCGATGGAAATGAGGCACGGCTCGGTCGAGTTGCCGCGCAGGTTCAGGTCTGCCACCCGACCCATGTTTCCGCTTTCGCGCAGGTTCTTCTTGTCCTCTTCGGTAAAGATGTGCCCGAAGTACGGACGGTCCAGTTCCGGCTCCTTTCTTACCCCGTGGATGCCCAGCATCACCTGTCCGCCGTTGGACATGAACGACAGCCTTGCATCCAGTTTGGCGGTCAGTACGCCGGGAATGTTGAGCGTCAGCGGGATGGTCTTGTTGGTCTTGTAGCCTTTCAGCATACTGTCCAGCTGTCCGGACTGCTCCAGCATTTCCTTGGATACCCCGAACTTGCCCAGTTCTTCCCAGTTGATCATGTTCTCGTTGTACCGGTAGGTTGGAGTCTGCTGCCGGGGAGCCTGCTGTTCTCGTCCCTGCGCAGCCGCTTCCACCTGCGTCACCTGTTCCGGTTGCACCTGAGGTGCCTGTTCTTGTTTTTTTGCCATTGCTTTTTCCTCCTCTTTGGTTTGGACATTGCTTTGTTGGTTGTTCTTCGGCACGATTTCGTACCGTTTCAGGAACTCTTTCACCGCATCGGTTTCTTTTCCCGAAGCCAGGTCCTTGAGAGCCTGCCTGTTCTGCTTGTAGTCATGGAAAGTCATGCGGATCAGCCGGAAATGGGTAGGTTCCTTCAGCTGGCTCCAGAAGTTCCTGATGAAGTTTTCGAGGATGCTCGAATTCTTGTCAAACTTCAGAAACGAGTTTTCGTTCTTTTCCTCCGGTGGAACTGTCCGATAGTTGCCTTTCTCGTCCGCCTGGCTGACCACACCGATTCCCTCTTTCGGGTCGTTCTTGTTGTGGACCAGCAGCAGCTCGTCAATCTGTTCCACATAAGGCTTTTCCGGTTTCTTGTTCCGGCCCTGCTTTCCCTCTTCCGGATTGTTGTTCTGTGCCATAATTTTCTGTTTTGAGTGACTGTTTGATTAGTTTTACAGTCCAAATGTAAGGGCTTTCTATTTACAATCCGCTGATTTTCAAAAAGCTGGCATCAGATGTCGTCAGATGGCATCAAATGGCAACCTATAGATGGTCTGGCACGAAGGAAAAGGAAGGGAAATAGGAATTGGAAGTATAATGTGTGAGAGAGGTGAAGGGGAAAATGGAGAAAGCAAAGACGCAGACAGCAGGATGTGCAGAACCCATGAAGCAGCGGAACTATGCAGAACAGAGGGAGCTGAAATCCCTGTCTTATTTCGGGATAGGATGAAACAGGCACAACTTAATTATGGGAAACGGATGCTTTCACGGTTCTTTTGAGGCATCGGGTAATATAAGGACAGCCGCCTGTACTGAAACGGCTATGCGTCACGTCGGTCGCAGTTTATCCCTGTAATCAGGCAACAATCCCTCCGGAGGTTTGACGCCGCATTCTTTTTCGGGAGAATTTTCATGGCGAAGCCATAAGAGAAAAATCTCCCGAAAAAAGTACAAATGCGGCTGGCAAACGAGGGAGGGATTACCTTTGATGGAAGGAGAAACGCTTTATTTTCAACAATGGCATAATTATTTCACCGGTATGACACAAAACATTAGGAATTATACGGCATGTCTTCTGTTCTTATAATTCTGCATGAAATAAAATAATTGAGTATATGGCTAGTGTAAAAGTTAAATTCCGTCCCTCTTCTATAACCCGGAAAGAGGGAACGATTTATTATCAACTGATTCACCAATGTAGGGTAAAGCATATCCGTACCGCTTATAAACTCTTTCCGAACGAATGGGATTCTCCTACGGGTGTAGTAATTGTTTCTGCCGGAGAAGACGAAGACCGGAAACGTTATTTGGCTACGTTAAAACAGGGTATTGAAAAAGACTTGCTACGGATCAAGAAGTGCATCTGCCGTTTGGAGCAGGAAAACAAACCCTTTACGGTTGAGCGCGTTTTTGAACTTTGTTCAAGAATGGAAGGAAGTCACACTTTTCTCTCGTATGGAATGGAACTTACGGAGGATTTGAAGGGAATTGGTAAAGTACGCACGGCAGAGACCTACCGGAGTGCCCTGAACAGTTTCAAGCGTTTTTGGGACAACCGTGCAGACCTTCCTCTGGAAGATGTCACTTCCCATACCATGGTGGCTTATGAAAACTGGCTGAAAGGAGGCGGCATCTGCCCAAACACCACTTCCTATTATATGCGCAATCTAAGGGCTATCTATAACCGGGCAGTTGAACAAGGGCTTATCAGCCAACAACATCCGTTCAGGCATGTCTATACCGGTATCGTGAAAACCCGGAAACGCGCCGTTTCGTTGGAAGTCATTCGGAAAATACGAAATATGGATTTGAAGCAGAAACAGCTGGCTTTTGCCAGGGACCTCTTTATGTTCAGTTTCTACACGCGGGGAATGTCGTTTGTGGATATGGTGTTCTTGAAGAAGAAAGACCTTCAAAACGGTATTCTCAGCTATCGACGGAATAAAACCGGTCAGCAGTTGTTCATCAAATGGGAAAAGCCCATGCAGGAACTCGTTGAGAAGTATGATACGGCTGGAACACCTTATCTGTTGCCCATTATTCAGAATAACGGTGTGGACGAGTGGCGCCAATATCATAATGAAGTACACCGCATCAATCGTAACCTGAAGAAAATCGGTGAGCAGATTGGTTTGGGCATTCCTCTTACCACGTATGTGGCGCGCCATGCTTGGGCCAGCATCGCCAAAAGTAAAAATATTGCTTTGTCTGTCATCAGTGAAGCTTTAGGACATGATTCGGAACAGACCACACGGATTTATCTTGCTTCTTTGGATACCTCTGTCATAGACAAGGCCAATAGCCTAATATTAATGGCAATAAAATAAAGTCTTGTTTCAGCGAAAACATGTTAACTAAGGTCGTAAAAATCTACATATCTTCCTAAGAGTTGTACATTAAGAAGGGTAACTGCAATAAATGACTGACAAGTAAACATGAACAAAGAGTATATTATTGGGAGAGTTTCTAATTCTACTAACTGATTCGAGTTTTTTTGAAATATTCCGATAGAATAAGTTCATTATATGCATTGATTTTTAGATTTTTTTCGTACTTTTGCATCCGAAATATACAACTCTTAGGAAGATATGGTCGCTATGGCTTCTCTATTTTATGTTTCACAACTAAAGATGTACAACTCTTAGGAAGATATGTACATTTCGCTATCCGTGAAAATTTGCTTTTAAGGAATAGAGCGATGCAAGGGATTATAGAAGAGTTAAAAGTTTTAAACTTTTCAGAATTATCACGTAACTGCTTGAATAACAATATCGAATAACTTCAGGCAGGATTGGTAATATTTGTCTGAACTGAAATATGCCCAAGGAAAACACAGAACAACAATGGTACGTCATGCGTGACTTGAAGCGTCGTAATGCCAAAGAACCGGCATACAAGCAACTGCAGGAATCAGGTGTGAAGGTATTTGTTCCAATGAAATGGCAACTTGTAATACGCAAGGGTAAGAAAGTACGTGAGGAAGTCCCTTTCATCCAAGACCTGCTATTTGTCTGCGATTCCCGCCAGCATCTTGATCCCATTGTGGAAAAAAACCGAACCCTTCAATACCGCTGGTTGCGTAATACCTATCGGGAGCCGATGACTGTATCCGATTCAGAAATGGAAAAATTCATGTTTGCAATCAGCCAGTCAGAATCCCCCAGGTATTATTTGCCGGAAGAGATTACTCCACAAATGTACGGACGAAAAATCAAAATTATTGGCGGTTCGCTCAACGGCTATGAAGGGGCTTTGATAACAAAGAAAGGCAGTAAATCGAGATGGCTCCTCATTGAAATCAAGGATTGTCTCGCTGCAGGTATAGAAGTTCTTCCTGAGTATATTCAATTTGTCTGATAACATATTATGACTACACTTTTAAACGCTTTTGCCGGTATTACCGCATTTTGGACTGTCAATTCCATTCTGGTCTTCGTGATAAGCGCCTTCTGCGCCGGTGTGTTGATTCCCCAAATCCTATTGGTTGCTTTCAGAAAGCAACTGTTTGATATACCTGACGAACGGAAGATACACCAAGGTGTAGTGCCCCGCTTGGGAGGCATCGCTTTCAAACCGGTGGTCTTTTTCTCTATGGCTTTTCTATTGGGTATCAGTCAGTTGCTCGGATATGGAGAATTTCTGGACGGAATCTTCCACGAAAGCCGTACTTTGGCTTTTGGCTTTTGCGCCGTCATGATTCTCTATCTGGTAGGCATTGCAGACGACTTGATAGGCATCCGGTATCGGGCCAAGTTTATCATCCAGGTCAGTTGCGGATTGATGGTTGTCGGAGGCGGATTATGGATCAATGATTTGTATGGGTTGCTATTTGTCAATGAAATTCCAGACTGGATCGGCTATATCCTCAGCATATTTGCCGTGGTGTTCATCATCAACGCCATCAATCTGATTGACGGAATCGACGGTCTTGCCTCAGGCTTGTGCGGAGTAGCTGTGCTCTTCTATGGGGTTGTCTTTTTATTGATGCATGAATATATCTACGCCATGCTTTCCTTTGCCACTTTGGGAGTTTTGGTTCCGTTCTTTTACTTCAATGTGTTTGGAAATCCCATCAAGCAAAAGAAAATATTTATGGGAGATACCGGTAGCCTGACGGTGGGTATAATGATCTGTATATTGAGTTTGCGTATGATTCATCACTTTCCGTCCGATTCAACGGAAATACACGCGAATCCCTTTATTTTGGCTTATTCCCCACTGATTATTCCCTGCTTTGATGTAGTAAGGGTATATCTGCACAGGGTGAAAAACGGGAAGAATCCTTTTTTGCCCGATAAAAACCATATCCACCATAAGATGCTTGCCATCGGTATGCAGCAGCGTACCGCCATGATAACCATTGTTCTCCTGTCCGTATGCTTTACTTTATGCAATATCCTCCTTTCACGGTGTATGGATGTAACTTTGCTTTTGGCATTGGATGTTGTCGTATGGACAGCAGGCAACTTGTGGTTGACCCGTAGAATTCGTTTTATTCACTCGAAACTATAGTTTATATTTATATGAATTTTTGCAAAAATCTGTTTTTGGCAGCATTCCTTCTGATTTTAGGAGCCTGCTCAACCTCGAAAGAGATAACCTATTTTCAAGACTTACGTCCCGGAGAAAGTGAGTTGACGCTTACGACACCGGTAGAAATCAAGATTCAGCCGAAAGACAAGCTGTCCATTTTGGTCAACAGTCAGGACCCGCGGTTGACAAACCTTTTTAATCTTCCTATTCTATCACAGCAGATAGGTATTGATAATTCGTATGCAATGAGTCGTGGCGTTTCTGGATATACGGTTGACTTACAGGGTAACATAGATTTTCCTGTATTAGGAAAAGTTCACGTTGCGGATATGACCCGTGAAGAGGTGGCTGTCCTTATTAAAAGCGAACTGCAATCCCATGATTTAATTAAGGATCCTGTAGTTACTGTGGAATATATGAATCTCAGTATTTCAGTTATGGGGGAAGTTAATCGTCCTGGAAGATATAATATAGATAAGGACCATTTGACTATTTTAGATGCTTTGAGCCAGGCCGGAGACCTGACCATTTTCGGAAAGAGAGAAAAAGTGCTGGTTTTACGTAATGAAGACGGAAAGCAGCGGGTTTATGGCATCAACTTGTGTTCAGCAGAACATCTTTATACATCCCCTGTCTATTACCTGCAACAGAACGATGTAGTCTATGTAGAACCGAATGATACGAAAGCACGTCAGTCTACCGTCAATGGGAATAATGTACGAAGTACCTCCTTCTGGATTTCATTGGCTTCTTTGTTGACCTCTATTGCTGTATTGATTGCTAAATAATGAATAACATGGCTACGAATCAACTTAAATCTAATGTGCAAATTACGCAGGACTTTATCTCCATCCAAGACCTGTTTTATCTCTGCTTGAACAAATGGCACTGGTTTGTCATTTCGTTGGTGTTATGTTTAGGGACTGCGACTTTTTATCTACTAAAAACCCCGTCGGTATATGTCAGAACTGCCTCTATTTTAATTAAGGACGATTCCAAAGGGAAAACCGCTTCTGCTGATATGGAGTCCTTTGCTGACCTGGGCCTGTTCACAACAAATACCAATGTCAACAACGAAATGGGAACTTTGCGTTCTCCCGACGTAATGCATGAGGTCGTTACCCGGCTGCATCTGGAAATGAATTACCAGGCCGATGGTCGTTTCCACAAGCAGACCTTGTACGGCAATACACTCCCGCTTTCAGTAAATATGATCAACTTCCCTGAAAATGAGTCCGCATCCTTTTCGTTGCAACTGCTTGAAGAGGGAACGTTGGAACTCTCTTCCTTTACACGTAACGGAGAAGAAGTTGGTGATGACAACCCTATCCACGGAACTTTTAATGACAGCATCCAGACTCCGGTAGGTATTGTATGGATTACTCCGTCGGCCACTTATGCAGGCCGGACTGAAGAGCTGATTTACGTAACTAGGCAAACTGTGTCAGCAGCTTCTGAGGATTGTTCACTTCGCTTGACTATCGCTCAAAGCGATGAAAAGTCTAATATCATAACTCTTTCTTTCCAGGATGTATCCACTCAACGGGCAGAAGATGTTCTTAATACACTGATTGCTGTCTATAATGAAAATTGGGTGAAGGACAAGAATCAAATAGCGGTCAGTACATCCATGTTTATCAACGAACGCTTGGGTGTAATTGAAGGAGAGTTAGGCAATGTGGATGATGACATTTCCTCTTTCAAAAGTGAACATCTGCTACCCGATGTGCAGGCGGCTGCCAGTATGTATATGGCGCAAGCCAACGAAGCCCAGGCTGCCATTCGCGGATTGAACAACCAGGTCTATATGGCCCGCTACATCAAAGGCTATCTGACCAATGAGAACAATAGATTCCAACTTTTGCCGGCCAATTCCGGTATAGAGAGCGCCAACCTAACCGCCCAGCTGACGGAATACAACAATAAACTGCTGGAACGCAATAGTCTGGTAGCCCACAGTAGTACCAAGAATCCTTTGGTGAGGGAAATGGACAAATCATTGAATGATATGCGCAGTGCTTTGATTACCTCTATTGACAATCAGATGGTGGCCTTGCGTGCCCAAATTAAAAGTCTGGAAGCCATCGGTGGCCAGGCCACTTCGCAGATAGCCTCCAACCCCAAACAGTCCAAATACCTGCTCAGTGTAGAACGGCAGCAAAAGGTAAAAGAATCTCTTTACCTCTATTTGCTGCAAAAACGTGAAGAAAATGAACTTTCACAGGCATTTACAGCATATAATACCCGAATCATTACCAAACCGGGTGGAAGTATGATTCCTACGGCACCCATAAAAAGAAATATCCTCTTGGCTGCATTTGCTTTAGGTCTGTTGATACCTATCGTTTTTGTATTCATACGTGAAAATATAAATACTTGTGTTCGTGGAAGAAAAGATTTGGAAACTTTGACCATACCTTTTCTTGGTGAGATTCCATTATTTATGGGCTATAAAGAGAAATCATTTGGTAAAAAATCAAAAGAAAGACATGCCATAGTGGTTCAAGAAGGTAATCGTGATGTAATCAATGAAGCTTTTCGTGTTCTGCGAACCAATTTGGAGTTTATGGTTGGAAAAGATCATTCCTCCAATGTCATTGTAGTCACATCGTTTAATCCAGGAAGTGGTAAATCCTTCCTGACCATGAATTTGGCAGTAAGTCTTGCTGTCAAGAACAAGAAAGTGCTGGTTATTGACGGCGACTTTCGGCACGCTACCACTTCTGCCTATATTCATTCACCCAAGATTGGATTGAGTGATTATCTGGGAGGCCGGATCGATAAATTGTCTGATATCATTGTGACTCATGAAAGCCACGCTTCTTTGGATATTATTCCGGTAGGAACTATCCCTCCCAATCCCACCGAGTTGCTATTCGATGAACGCTTGCAAGCTGCTATAGGGAACTTGAAACAGCAATACGATTTTGTGTTGATAGACTGTCCACCGATTGAGTTGGTAGCCGATACACAAATCATCGAGAAATTGGCCCATCGTACCATCTTTGTGGTGCGTGCCGGTTTGCTGGAACGCAGTATGCTTCCTGAGTTGGAACATATCTATCAGGAGAAGAAGTATAAAAACATGTCTCTTATTTTAAATGCAACCGAAGGAAGTGGCGGTCGTTATGGTTATCGCTATGGTTATCATTATGGCTATGGCAATGGTTATCATTACGGAAATAGTACAAAGACGAATTAATTATGTGGCCATTTCGTCGAACAGCCACCTTAATGGAAAGTGCCCTCTTCATGGGCATGGTAGATTGTCACAGTCATTTACTCCCCGGAGTAGATGACGGAGTACAGACATTGGAGGATTCACTGCAACTGCTTCATCAGATGGAGCAGTTGGGAGTACGTCGAGTATGGCTGACGCCGCATGTAATGGAAGATATACCCAATGAAACCCTTTCCCTTCAAAAGCACTTCCAAACATTGAAAGAAAGCTATCAGGGAAGGGTGGAAATCCAATTGGCAGCTGAATACATGCTCGACAATCTCTTTGAAGAACGTTTGGAGAATAATGACTTGTTGCCCTTGGAGGAAGGAAAACGCTATCTGCTGGTTGAAACTTCCTATTTCAATCCGCCGATGGGATTATTGTCCACGCTGCAGCGCATTCAGCAGAAAGGCTACTATCCGCTGCTTGCCCATCCCGAGCGCTACAAATACATGGAGCAGAAAGATTACCGCAAGCTCAAGCAAGAAAGCATCTACTTTCAGCTGAATCTCCCCTCGCTGGTGGGCATGTATGGCAAGCAAGTGCAGGAAAAGGCTGAAGCCCTGCTCAAAGCCGGCCTATACGAGCAGCTGGGCTGCGATACGCATTCGGCCGTATTTTACGAAAACCTGCTGGAGGCGAAAATTTCGAAGAGTACGATGGAATTATTGTCCGGTCTGATGTCATAATGGAATACTTGAGTTAAAAGATATGGACGGACAACACATAGAACATTAACAAAATGAATTTAAAACAGATATTAAACTCCAGGTTACTATCAAATACATTCAATCTATTTGTACTATATGGCATAAGCAGTATTGTACCTATTCTGCTTGTACCTTATTTACTTAATACGATTGGCGTAGAAAAATACGGTCTGGTTAATTTTGCTTTAATATTTAGTTTCTACTTTCAAATTGTTAATGAATTTGGGTTTGATTTATCTAATGTAAGACATATTGTTAAGAATAGAGAGAATATATCTGAATTAGGGAAAATAGTATCTTCTATTTTACAATGTAAGTTTATACTTATTGTTTGTTCATCGATTGTATATTCATTAGTTATATTCTTTGTTGACACACTCCGTTCCGAATCAACTCTATATACTCTTGCTTTTATTCGCCTGATAGGAATCGTAATCACACCTTATTGGTTTTTTCGTTCCATGGAAGACGTAAAATATATAACCCGCATCAGTGTACCCGTAAAATTATTATGCATATTACCCATTTTTTTTATTGTTAACTCTACCGATGATTATGAACTGGTAATGCTTTGTTATGCACTTGAGACATTTGTTTCAGGCATCTTAGCCTTATTCATTATGAAAAAAAGATATGGCATCAGATTTCAACTGGTTAAGACTGAAAATATAATATATTATTTCAAAGACAGTATTCCTTTTTTTTCATCGACTTTCTTAATGAGGGTATATAAAAACATGAACGCCCTTATTTTAGGATTCTTCGTAGGTGATTTCGCTGTTGGATTATATACAGCTGCAGAAAAATTGCACAATGCATATTCTTCCTTCGTTTCTCCTCTTCTTTCACAAATATTCTACCCTTATTTTACTAGAATAAACAACATAAACAGAACTACAAAAATCACAATTCTCTTGTGTGTCTTAAATACAATAATACTAGCCTGTGGGTACTTTTTATCACCCTACCTCATACATTTATTTATAAAGACAGAAGCAGCAAGTATCATTTCGAACTTTAATTTATTCCTATTCCTTCTAGTAATAAGTGTGCCGGCAGATATGTTAGGATTTCCCTTTTTAGGCATACTCGGTAAAATTAATTCCGTAAATAATACGACAATATATTCTGCATTTGCATATATGTTAGCAATAGCTGTTTTGATTCTTACAAAACAGATCAGCATTGAAAATGTTATCCTAGCTTTAATCTTTGCAAATATTATATGTTTAAGTTCTCGAATATATTTGATATCCAAGACACTAAACAATGATAATAAACAAATCCAGCAATAATAGCACTAATCTCGATTGGGCTACAATTATAATTTTAACTATAATTGCAGCATTTTTCCCAATAATAGGATTATGTCTTTCGGTGATGTTTTTTCGACAAAAATATGCACCCTGGTTATTCATAGCCTTCTCTTTCTACTTTGGATGGTTCTATGCCCCTCAACTTGATTTATTAGTTCATTATGAACATTTTAAAACCCTAAATGGAAAATCCCTATTACAGTCGTGGGCAGATTTGAATACAATTAGATTAGGAAAAGAAGTGTATCCGGTTCTATTTAAGTATACAGTAGGTCTAATTTCCGATAGCCAAAACTTATTTTCTGCATGTGCATGTACGGTTTATAGTTCACTCTTCGTATTTGGAATTCTGATACCATTGTATCCTTTATACAAACAAAACATGTCGATTCCGTCATGGCTTCTCTTTTTAGGAGTAATTTTCTCAGTAGAATTTTATTGGTTTCTTGGGTTTCGGTTTTGGAGTGGAGCATTCGTTTTTATTGGATTTTATTTGAGATACATTAACTCTGGTGAGTCTAAATACCTTTGGTTATCGGCGCTTTGCACCTGTTTTCATTATTCTCTACTTACCTTATTTGCTGTTGCTTTCATAAATCACTTCCTACAAAATAATTTCTATCTATATTATGGAGTTTTAATAGCCTCGTTTATTATCCGATTTAGTAATTTTTCCTTTCTTAGATTCATAGGGGGGCTGCGTATTTTAGATGGATATGCAAAAGAGACAATCTCCAATGAAAGCATTAGAATTTCAGTAGAAAAGCTAGCAGTAGAACATCGGGAATTTGGCAATCAATTCTATTTATTACGTGAACAATTTGCAATAATAGGTCCATTAATAGCAATCTATATACTATATAAAAAGTTCGGCAATTCATTCTTTATAAAATACAACAAACTTTGGAGTTTCTGTATTCTTATTCTTTCTCTTGCTAATTTCGGCTACTCAGACTTAACTTTCTTTGATAGATTCTTTAAAATAGCCCTATTGTTATTCTACATTTTTGCCTATATGTTTACTATGTCTGAACAAAACAAGTTAACCATAAAATCACAGTTAAATATAATACTTGTTTTAACAATACCAGTATTATACTTAATCATTACACCCTTAGTTGAACAAAGAGAATCATTATTGGATATAAAGTTGTGGTTTAGCAACTTATTTATTAGCTAATATAAACAAACAAGGTTGATCATATTTCTAGTTCGTTTCCTTCCCTAAGTTTTTATCCATGCTATCAAAAGAAATTTCATCAAGAGTCTTATCCGTTGGCTGTTCATACAAGCATCCCAAAGGGGGTGTGGCACAAGTGCTGAAGAATTACGAAGATTATATATTCCCAACGTTCAATTGCGTAGTCACTTCTGGCGGGAATAATAAGCTCGAGAAATTATTTCGGGCTGTTGGTGGTTGCATAGAAATGGTTGCAAAGCTGCTGTTCGACAGGCAAATAAAGATAGTACACATCCATACTGCCTCGTACAACAGTTTTAAGCGTTCTTCCGTTTTTTTGAATCTGGCTAATCTATTCGGAAAAAAAACAATTCTCCACATCCACGGAGGAGCCTTTAAGGAATATTACGCCACAAACAAGCCTTGGATTTCTAAAGTATTAAACAGCAGCGATGCTATCATCACACTCTCAGAGTCGTGGAAAGAATATTATGAATCTATTACACACGGTCCTATAATATTCAAACTGGAGAATATCATTGGCAATCCGCATGACGCGGTGCGGGAAAGCAGCGATAAATGCCGTTTCTTATTTTTGGGGAAGGTAGACAAACTCAAAGGAATATACGATTTACTAGAGGTAATCTACCAACATAAAGCATCTCTTGCAGATAAAATAGAACTGCACATTGGAGGCGGCGGTGAAGTAGATAAACTGAAAGAATTGATTTCGAAGTACAAGCTAGACAATATTGTCTTTTACGAAGGCTTTGTATCCGGAGATAAGAAAGAGTCGCTTCTTGCCAATTGCGATGCATACATACTCCCCTCGTATGCAGAAGGTCTTCCAGTGTCAATTTTAGAGGCAATGTCGTATGGTAAGCCGATATTGGCAACACCTGTAGGAGGCATACCCGAAATAGTTACAGACAACGGCATCTTGTTTCAGCCGGGCGATTTAGCTGCCATATACCACGCTCTTTGCCTAATTCTGAACGATACAGCCAAACGCCAGCAGATGGGCCGCATATCGAAAGAAATGAGTGAACCCTTTTTGCCGGCTAATATCGAAAATAAGCTAGCAGCGATCTATCATCAATTAACGAAGTAAGACAACTCATGAAACTGAAAAAGTATCTGTATGAATCTGTAAAGTATGCACTGAGAAGCTACCCTATCATACGTCCGTACATCAAGGAAGTAGAGCAACTATATGCCATGACGCCCGAACAGCTTAGGGCCAGAAACGAGAAGCGCTTCCTTGAAATATTCCACCGTGCATACGATAAATCTCCTTTCTACCATAAGCTATATACAGAGGCAGGCATTAAGAAGAAAGATATAAAAACGATTGATGATATAAAGAAACTGCCGGTCATCACCAAGGATATGGTGAAACAGCATGCAGACGAAATGTTGACTGTACCCCGTTGGATGGTGATTGGAGCCAACACCAGCGGCACGACAGGTACTCCGCTGAAAGTATACGAAAGTTGGCCTTCGATATGGCTTAATCATGCTTATACGTATTTTGCAAGAAAAACAAATGGATTTACGTATGGACAACGGCTTATTTCCTTGCGAGGACATTTAGACAAAACCCAGACTCGCTTAATGGTACATATTAGTAACACGCTCTATTTGTCAAGCTATAATATTAATCAGAATACTATTCAACAATATTATGACTGGATTGTAAATTTTAAGCCTGTTGCTATTGAAGGCTATCCAAGTTCTTTGTATAGTTTGGCTTTATTCTTGAAGGATGCTGGAAAAAAACTGCATATTCCTGTTGCTTTTACGTCAAGTGAAACTTTGTTAGATAGCCAAAGGGCATTGATTGAAGAGCAATTGGGGACAGAATTGTATGACAATTATGGAATGACCGAACAGACTATTTATCTGCAGGAGGCGTATGACCATAATGGTTATTATGAAGTTCCTGGTTATAGTATTAATGAATATTTGGAAGATGGCGAGATTTGTACTTCCTTGATAAATGATTCCTTTCCTTTGATTCGCTATCGTTCGAATGATGTTATTGAATTGGCAGATGATGAAGAGAAAGTGTTGATAAAGAGTATATTAGGAAGAAATGAAGATTTTATAGTCTGCAAAGACGGAACTAAGATACAGCGTTTGGATTTTCTTTTTAAAGGGGTTAAAAATGTAAAAATGTCTCAATTGGTATTGGGTAAAGACGATGTGTTGCATATTAATATAGTTCCTGAGGAGGATTTCAGTAATGCTGATAAGCAAACAGTAGAGTCCAATTTTATTGAAAGAGTAGGCTATAATAATCTAGATTATTGTATAAACCTTGTAAGTGGAGACAAAATAAAATATACCAAAAGAGGGAAATATAAGTTCTTGGTAAATTTAAAATATGTTAAGCGGGGGGTAATTCGTAGGATTATAGGCCGTGTTGATGATTATGTTATCTGTAAAGACGGGTCGATGGTGTCGAGGATCGATTTTATTGAAAGTGGCAAGCATTTCAAGGCTTGTCAGTGGGTACAGAATGAAAAAGGGAAAGTACAGATTTTAGTCGTTCCTGAAAAAGGATTTACAGAACAAGATGCATTGTTCATTAAAGATGCTACATTAGAGCGTGTTGGTCATGATAATTTGGATATCGAATTAAAACTCGTTTCTGTTGATGATTTGATATACACCCGAAGAGGTAAGTTTAAGTTAGTGGTTAACAGATTAAAATGAAATATTTCTGAATGGTTGAATATTTGGTAAGCTTTTTCTAATTTGATAAAAATGTCTGTAACTCAGCAAAATAATGAAATGATTGCTGCCATTGAAAATTGGTTGCAATCACAAGATTACAACTACATAGAATGTAATCAGGTACCTGAACATCTTTTTGGGAAAAACCCTAAAATGAATGTATTGCTTCGTACTTTCTTTAGATTGTGTCCTTTCAATTTGAGAAACATGGACAGACCACAATCTGGCTTATATCCTTTGACACCTCAATGTCTGGTTGCTATGTTGAAGGCTTTTGCTGTCAGCAACAATTCTGAGGTGATATCCAAGTTGTATCAGCGGGTTTTATCCTTACGTTCGCCGAAAACAAAGAATTTTGCCTTGAAGCAGGGCATACGTATTGCTGTAAATCTTTATGAGAATTCAGCAGATGATCCGACTCCTTTAAATACAGTGTGGTTTGGTCAGTTTTTGTTAGATGAAAAGAGCGGGATTATTTCAGAAATAGAAAAAAAGGATTTGCTCATTTCTATAGCTTCTTACTTAATAGAAGAATTGGGATACATTGACCATGGTGACAAAGGTGTGTATTTTTATTATGGACCTACTTTGAAAAAAGAGGTTTATAATGCCAGTGCAATTATCAGTGCTTTTCTTATTAAATTAGGATTACGATATGAAATGGATAGTTATAAGCAGCTTGGTGAACGGGGTATATGCTATATTTGTCATAAGCAGAATAAAGATGGCAGCTGGTTTTATGCCGGGAAACCCGAACGCGCCACGATTGATTGTTTTCACCAATCGTATGTGTTGCAGGCTATCTGTTCGGTAAGAACATATCTGTCTTTTGATGTAGAAGAGGTGGTAACTAAGGGTGTGAATTTCTATAAGTCTTTATTTGTAGAGGCTAAAGACTCTATTCGTCCGCAGCGTTATGACAAGAGATTTACTCCTCGTAATACTTGGCTTTTTGTAAAGGTGGATGGTAGAGATATAGCTGAAGCAGTGATTTTTTTCACGAAATATATGCCTGACAATGAAATTTTGAAAAAGTTGTACCACTATACTTATAAACACTTCTTTAACAAAAAGAATGGCTATATGTATCCTGAAATATTTATTTATGGCAAGAATAGAATTCCATATATTGAGTTCCAGGCATGGTTCTTATATGCTTTCCAAATAGTGAAACGTTATTATAGAGAATAAAAATGAGGGTTGTCAGTGTTTATCCTAATTTTGCTAATCAAGGTGGAGCGCAGGACGTGGCTTTGCAATTAGCAGAACACTTGAACAAGGGTGTTAAACCGATAGTGCTGGTGGAAACTCCATTGTCTGATATTGTACCGGCTTATAGTAGTCGCGCTGAATTTCTTCCTTTTAGCTGGCATAATGTTTGTAAGTTAGCAGATGGTAATACTTTGTTCTTGTCTCACCACCGTAAAAATACTTCGTTGCTGCTGTTTTTTGGGGGCATGATGTGTAAGAAATTGCCTTTGATACACGTGGCTCATAATACGTTCACTTCTTTGAAGTGGTTAAGCTATTTCCCAGAGACAATTATCGCTGTTTCCAACGCGGTAAAGGCTAATTTGATTGAATATTTCGGGGTACCGGAAAATCGGGTACAGGTGGTGTTTAATGGAATGAAAGATGTGCGGAATGATAAAGTATCAGAGTTACATTCTCAAGAAATACATATTTTGCTTCCCGGTCGCATATGCCCTATAAAGCAGCAAGTGGACATGGTCAAGGCATTGCGTGGTAAGTTGGCTAATCACATTCATATCTTTTTTGCAGGTACAGGAGAAGATGTAGAAACATTGAAGAAGGAAATAGAAGGAAATGCTCAATTTCATTATGTAGGCTTTCTGAAAATGGACGAACATTTAAACGAATATGATTATGTTTGCTTGTTTTCAAAGAATGAAGGATTGCCGTTATCTTTGATTGAAGGATGTATGTTTGGAAAGCCATTGATTACTAATGGGATACAAGCCGTACTAGATATTAATAAGCCAGGACAGACAGGCTTTTCTTATCCAGACTTTGAAGCATTGGTAGATGGTTTAAATAAGTTGCCGTTTCCAGATAGTGGATATTATAAACAACTTTCTAGCCAAGCAAGGAAACATTACGAAACCTTCTTTACTGAAGAAAAAATGATTGAACGATATAAAAGAATCATTCAGGAAGAAATGAATAGATTCACGAAATAAATCACTTTCTACTACCAGCTCAAACCGGGCAACAGCTCGAAAATTTCGTATATGCGCTGGAGCAATGCATTCATGTTCAATGCACTGAGTCACTATATCTTAGAAAATTCCAAATAATCAATCTTATGAATAAAGTTTCCCTGAACGGGGTCGAAATCTTTCCTTTCGACTCTGAGCAACAGTTGTTGTCTTTTGTAAACAAGCACAAAGGTATTTTGGTGGCCATCAATGCAGAAAAGATATTGCATGCCACGGAACAGACACGGGCCATCATTAACCGGAATATCGGCTATTGCGATGGAGCCGGTGCTCAGATTGCCTTGAAGCAGAAGGGGTATAAAGAGGCTTGCAAGATTCCCGGCTGCGAACTGTGGCTAAAGATTGTGGCACAATTCTATCAGGAAAAGACTTTCTATTTGGTAGGAGGAAAACCGCAAGTAATAAAGGAAACTGTCGAGAAGCTGCAAAATGAATTTAAAGGGATAAAGATTATCGGTTTTAGAGACGGTTATTTGCGTTCGGAGGAAGAAAAACAACAGCTCATTGCTGACATGGCAGATAAAAAACCCGATGTGGTGTTCGTGGCCATGGGCTCACCGAAGCAGGAACTGTTGATGGAGGAAATACAAAAGAAGCACAAGGCCATCTTTCAAGGATTGGGCGGTAGCTTTGATGTCTATACCGGTCATGTGGAACGTGCACCCAAATGGTGGGTTGACCACAACCTGGAGTTCTTATACCGACTTATCCGAGAACCGAAGCGTATCAAACGACAAATCCATTTGCTAAAATATGCCTATTGGCTTGCATTCAAGAAGTTATAAATAGATATAAGTATGAAGAAAGTAATGCTGGTTTTCGGTACACGTCCGGAAGCTATCAAGATGGCTCCGCTGGTGAAGGAGTTCCTAAAGAATACCAATGACTTTAAAACCATTGTTTGTGTGACAGGTCAGCACCGCGAAATGCTGGACCAAGTATTGCAAATATTCGATATTCAGCCGGATTACGACCTGAATATCATGAAGCAAGGACAGGACCTTTATGATGTGACCGCTCGGGTATTGACTGGCATGCGCGATGTGCTGAAGGGAGCAAAACCGGATGTGGTGTTGGTACACGGCGATACGACCACTTCTACAGCATCGGCCTTGGCAGCTTTTTACCAACAGATTCCGGTGGCACATGTGGAGGCCGGACTGAGAACGCACAATATCTATAGCCCCTGGCCGGAAGAAATGAACCGTTTGATTACGGGTCGTATTGCGACTTACCACTTTTCGCCGACTCCGCTAAGCCGTCAGAACCTGTTGGATGAGGGAGTAACAGAGAAAAAGATTTATGTGACGGGTAATACGGTAATTGATGCACTCTATTGGGTGGTAGATAAGATAAAGAATGACAAGGCGTTGGATGGCGAACTAAAAGAGGTATTGGTCAAATCCGGATATGATGTAAACCGTCTTCATGAAGGTAAGAAACTGGTGCTGGTTACCGGTCATCGCCGTGAAAACTTCGGGGATGGATTTATCAATATGTGCCATGCTATCAAGGATTTGACACAGAAGTACCCCAACGTGGATTTTGTCTATCCCATGCACTTGAATCCCAACGTACGGAAGCCGATTCATGAAGTATTCGGTGAGAACCTGTCGGACTTGGGCAATATGTTCTTTATTGAACCACTGGAGTATCTGAGCTTTGTCTATCTGATGGAGAAAAGCACCATCGTGTTGACGGATAGTGGAGGAATTCAGGAAGAAGCTCCCGGATTGGGCAAACCAGTGCTCGTGATGCGGGATACGACAGAACGTCCCGAAGCATTAGAGGCAGGGACGGTGAAATTGGTCGGTACGGATTATGACAGGATTATAGGAGAGGTTTCCTCTTTGCTGGATGATGTCCAGGCTTATGAAGCCATGAGTCAGGCTGTAAATCCGTATGGAGACGGGCTGGCCTGTGAAAGAATTGTAAAAGCATTAATCAAATAAAGACAGTATAAGAATGAAAGCTTGTTTTATGGGCTTGGGGTACATCGGTTTACCCACAGCCATTATTGCCGCCAAGCATGGCGTTCAAATTACGGGAGTAGATATCAATCCCAAAGTCGTTGAAATGACCAATGCCGGTCATCTGCATATTGTTGAGCCTGGTATTGAGGAAATACTGAAAGAGGTATTGGAAGCCGGAATGTTGAAGGCTTCTACCACTCCCGAAACAGCCGATGCGTATTTTATGGTGGTGCCTACGCCCTTCAAGGGAAATCATGAACCAGATATCAGCTATGTAGAGGCGGCTACCCGTGCGGTACTTCCGTTCCTGAAAGAAGGTGATTTGTATGTCATCGAGTCTACATCACCTGTAGGAACCACGGAACAGATGGCCCATCTCATCTTTGCAGAACGTCCGGAATTGAAAGGGAAGATTTATATTGCCTATTGTCCGGAACGCATTTTACCGGGTAATGTGATTTATGAATTGGTGCACAATGACCGGGTGATTGGCGGTTTGGACGAAGTTTCTACGGACAAAGCAATAGAGTTTTATTCACAGTTCGTACAGGGTAAACTGCACAAAACGAATGCCCGTACAGCGGAAATGTGTAAATTGACTGAAAATTCAAGCCGAGATGTGCAGATTGCTTTTGCCAACGAACTATCCATCATTTGCGAGAAGGCCGGCATCAATGTATGGGAACTGATCTCTTTGGCTAACAAGCATCCACGTGTGAATATTCTTCAGCCAGGTTGTGGTGTGGGTGGTCATTGCATTGCGGTAGACCCTTACTTTATTACTTCGGATTTTCCGGCTGAAAGTAAGCTGATAGCTAATGCAAGGGAAATAAATAATTATAAAGCTTTCTGGTGTGCTGAGCGTGTGAAAAATGCCATGTTGGAATTTGAACTGAAGCAACACAGTAAGCCTACCGTAGCTATGATGGGGCTGGCTTTCAAACCGAATATTGATGACTTGCGTGAAAGTCCGTCCAAATACATCACTACCAAGGTGATGCAGAGTTGCAATAATGCAAACATCCTGGTGGTAGAACCCAATGTGAAGGAACATCATGTGTTTAAGCTGACAGATTATCGAGAAGCATACGAGAAGGCGGATATCGTGGTATTCCTGACTGCCCATAAAGAGTTCTTTGAATTGGCTTGGTGTGATGACAAGGTAATCTTAGATTTCTGCGGTATTTTCAAGAAGTGAAAGTGATAAAAATACCCAAGGGAAATATAGAAATTGTGTCATGTATAGCCATTTGGTTATTCATGGCACTACCTTCCCTTCATGCGCAAGAATCTACCACACAGGTTCAACCCAATGTGGAAATCTTTGCTGGTGCTGAACTGCATCACCGCGATTTGTTTTACGGAGATGTGTATGAGTTGTTGGTGAATTTGACTCCAGGTGTAAAATGGAATATGGGCAGACAGTGGAAACTGGCAGCTCAGGCCATTGTTCCGATATATAATGATTTTGGTGACCGGTATAAGAAGGTGCGCTTGAATATGGCGGTGCTTTCGAAGGAATGGGACTGGCGTGGCAGACAATTTCTGAAAGTGTCAGGAGGTTTGTTTGGACAGGAACGGTATGGTCTGGATGTCAAATGGATGTATCCGGTGAACCGCTGGCTGGCATTGGATGCACAGATAGGTTGGACAGGCTTCTGTTCGATGGCTGTGGATTGGGAATGTAGTGAAATGAAGCGGTTTACGGGGTTGGTTGGTATGAACTTCTATTTAAATAAGGTAAATACAGAATTTCGCTTGCATGGCGGAAGGTATTTGTATGAGGACTATGGTGTCGTGGTTGAAGCATTCCGCCACTTTAAACATTGCTCGTTTGGCTTGTATGCCCAATACAGCGATCATGGTCACGAGAATGGTGGTTTCAAGGTGGTAATGATGATTCCACCCTATAAACGAAAGGCCCGTAAGGTTCAGGTACGTCCGGCATCCAATTTCCGTTTGACTTACAATATTCAGGGACAGCCTTATGCATTGAAGATGTACACCACTGATCCGGAAGAGAATGAACGGGAGGGACACTTCAGTCGTCAGCGTCTGCAATGGGGAGCTAACCGGATGACTCCGGATTTTAGCATAAAGAAAGGAGGTTCTGAAAGATGAAAGATCGTTTATTCCTCCTTTTTTCTCTCATCCTGTTCGCATCGATCGTTTCAGCACAGCAATACTTAGGCATGAGCGGCTTGATTCATGTACCCAGTGCAGACATGAACAAGGAAGGGGAAGCACGTATAGGCGGACATTTCCTGAACAGGGAACTTTTACCCGATGAAGCATTCTTCTTCCGTGGAAGTAAATATCACTCAACTACGCATTATCTGAGCATTACTCCATTTTCCTGGATGGAATTGGCCTATACCTGTACCTTAATGAAGGGCTATAAGAATGCGGAAAACCTGGAGGATTATGGTTTTTACCACAAGGACCGCTATTTCTCTATTAAGCTACAACCCATTAAAGAAGTGAAAGGGAAATGGTGGCCCAGTATAGCTATAGGTAGCAATGATCCTGTTACTACCAGTGACAAAAAGAATCGAACGGACTTACCGGAGCGAAACCGGAATCAAATTTTCTCCAACTATTATATTGCTGCAACCAAGCATATAGATTGGAAACAGCATAATTTCGGTTTCCACCTGGCTTATCGTCATTGGAAGCGGAGTTATAACAGCAAGTGGAACGGTCTGGTGGGCGGTATCACCTTTCAGCCTTCTTTCCAGCAAAACCTGCGTCTGATGGCTGAATATACGGGTGAGGATGTGAACGTTGGTTTCGACTGGAAACTATGGAAACATCTGCTGATACAGTCTTTCCTGCAGAACGGGAAATATTTCTCGGGAGGGTTATGCTTCTGTGTAGATTTACTTTAACAATACAATTAATTTCAACTATTTATTTAATTTTTATGAACAATGTAATGAAAAGAGGAGCATATGTGCTCCTGACAGCCTGCTTGATTACAGGCTTTATAGGTTGTAGTGATGATGATCCCAACTATGACAATGTAACGCCGCCTGCCGTTGTGGTGGCTCCGAATACATTGACGGGCGTTATTACGGATAATCAAGGCAATCCGTTGTCGGATGCCAAAGTGTCTTTGGATGCTACGCAGGTGTCAACCGATGCGAAAGGTGTGTTCTTTTTCAGCGATGTGAAGGCGGGAACCTATGTTATCAAGGCGGAAGCAAAGGATAAGCTGGCGAAAGAAGATCAGATTACGGTCAAGGATTCCGGTAAGAGCCAGAACCTGATGTGGAATGCCAGTCTTCTATCGGATGTATCTGTGGAAGTAGCGGTTTCTGCTACGGAAGAAAGCAAAGGCAACGTGGAAACAGAAGCGTTGAAGGACAACGAAAAGGCCGAGGTCAAGGTGGAAACAACGGTTCCGGCCGGTGCCATTGAGTCTGAGGAAGAGGTGAAAATTGTGGTTTCTCCGATTTATGATGCCAATACGGCGGGTACCACAGCCAGAGCACTGAGCCGTGCAAGCGAACCAGTCATGTTGGTGGGTGCTACTCTGTCTTGCAGCAAAACGGGTGTCACTTTGCGCAAGCCGGTTGAACTGGGCTTTAATGTGGATGAAGAAGTGGCGCAGTCGGTAGAAACTAAGCAGTACAAGAACGGTCAGTGGGTATCTGTGGCCAGCCGTGTGGAAGGTGGCAAAGTGGTGGTAGAAGCCGATGAATTTGCAGCTTACGGTCTGTTCCTAGGTGTATCATTCTCAATATCAGAAGGCAGTGAGCCGGTTTCATTTGATGAAAGCGAATGGAACAACCTGTATGGTGCCAAGGAGATGCAGGTAGGCAATGCCAGTTATACTTACAAGAGCGGTACTGAAATCAAGACTAAAGGTACCACGGTATTGACTGCCTTGTTAGTAGAAAAACTGGCTCAGCGTTTTGGTGCAACGGTTTCTACACTCAGCGGAAGCTATCCGTTGAACGTGACTCTTCCAGTAGGTACAGCCCTGACTGTTAGCGGTACGCAGAGCAAACAGAGCGTCTCTGTCAGCGCTATGGGCAAATCGGTTAGCGGTACTCATTATGGTACAGTTACCGTAGTTGCATCAACCTATAACCGCCAACATAATGGAGGTACGGAATAAAATAGGCACCATTATTTATTTTTTTGCGAAAAGTAGTATGACATGTTCTATAAAACATTAATCTACTTAACATTGATAGATAGAGTCAAACCGTTCCACGCTTCTTGAAGAAGATGTGGAACGGTTTGATTGAAAATGGAAGAAAGCGTCTGTTCTATCAGACATCTCTTTGTAAACAGAAGTTCCATTTAGTAAAAAGTATATTTTATAAAATCATGAATATCAAGAATTTACCCCCCCATTAAATCGGATGATTATAAAGAAGTGGATTACAACCATGAAGATTACGAAAGTATCAAGAACTATATGCAATCTCAAGGTGGAGAGTGCTCTGTGAAAAATATCAAGAAATGCTCCGGTGCTCATCCACTGAGGATTTATCCGGTTTTATTTCGGATGGAAAAGGAGAACGAACTTGAAGTGATTGAGCAGACATTGTTTGGAGCACCTCTTCAAGTCCGTTTGAAAAAATGGTTCTACGGGGTTTAGTGTGAGTTAACATAAAGTGCTTTAACGTTCATCCCACATTAGAGATATAAATATAGAGCCGTGTACGGCTTTTTGAGGTGTTTCTCTTTTAGGGAAGCCTGAAAATGTTAATGGTTTAACGTTTCAAAATTGTTAACTCACACTAATTACGGTAAAACCGAAAAAATAAAGAGGTTGTTGAGTCAGTAGACCCCAAAAGGCAAGAAAATCATCAACAACTCCGGTCGTTTTATACCCAGTAGAGTCGGTACCTTGGATGCAGTGAAGTTTTTTAGCTGCATTAGAGTACAGTCCGACGAGAATATCGGAAAGGTATCATGCAGGACAAAAGAATAGCCTGCCTACGCAAGATAGGCTTCTTGACTTAATTGTATTGTCAATTGGATTATAGGATATATGTGCTTGAGATTCAAGATATTTATCGGTTATCTTGTCCTTATTGTCTTTTTGGTTTTCACCATTTATTCATTCAGGAAAGAACAGATGATCCGGAGCCGGCTGCAAGATGGTGAAAAGGAACTTCTTCATGTCCGTCGATTGGCTGAACAGACCTATGCCAGCCTGCTTGAACTGTCCACGCAAAGTGAAACAGTTTCTGTATGGGATGAAGAAGATTTCCTAGCCTATCGGAACAAACGCCGTGAAGTATGCCTTCATCTGAAGGAAATGCAAGGCTATATCCAATCCTCCAGAGGACAGGCCCGCATCGATTCGCTCTGCACCCTGTTGGTACAGAAGGAAAATCTGCTGGATACCGTCATGCAAACCTTTGACCGTCTGCAGGAGGTCAGCGAATTCATCAACCGGAAGATCCCCCTGATTGTCTCCAATGTACATGACGGTACCGAGGATCAAGACGCAGTTTGTACGACTGATTCCATGGAAACAGATTCGAAAGTGAAGAAGACCTTTTGGGTTAGGCTGTTCGGCAAAAGAGACCGGAAATCAGCTTATTTTGAACAGTGGGAACAAAGACAGAAATCTGCCGTATTGAATCAGCAAAGAGCAAAGGCTGCGGGCATGCTACATTCCCTGAAAAAAGAGGTGTTCGCCCATCAGGAAAGAAAGAAGGAAGAGCTGCTTTCCCAAATGGACAACCTGTATCTGAACAACCTCAAACTTAACAGACGCCTACATTGTATCATCAAGAATTTTGAAAAGGAAGAAACCTCTCGTCTGGAGAACCGTTATAAACAATTTGTAGCAGAACGTGACGAATCGTTTCATTTGCTGTCCTTGCTTGCAATCTCCATATTTCTGCTGTCCGTCATCCTTTATCTGATAGTCCATCGTGACTTGAAGCACAAGTACAGGTACCAATGTGAACTGGAAACTTCCAACCGGGAAAAACAGGAATTATTACAGTCCAGGCAGAATATGATGCAATCCATTGCACATGACCTGCGTTCTCCCCTTGCCACTATCAGCGGTTCACTTGAATTGTATGAGAAGGCTGAGGAAACAGACCGAACCGGACATATAGACAATATTCGTTATGCATCGGGATACATGCTTTCCTTGGTTGACACCCTGATGGAATATTACCAGCTTGATACCGGTCTGTTGCATGTGCATCCTTCCATTTTCCATCTGGAAACCCTTTTCTGTGAAATAGCCGACAGCCATATTCCTGCAGCCCGGAAAAAGGATATCCGCCTTTTCACTTCCTTTACAGGCATGGATTCCGTTGCAGTTGGAGACAAACGCTATCTCCAGCAGATTGTAAACAACTTGCTGTCCAATGCCGTCAAGTTTACCGAGAAAGGGACTGTCAGACTGAGAGCGGAATTCGGGAATGAACGGTTGTCTTTTGAGGTTGAAGACACCGGCATCGGAATTCACGAGGAAGACCTTGGAAGAATATTTACAGCTTTCGAGCAGTTGGAAAACAGTCCTACCGAATCGGGATTTGGTTTGGGACTTGCTATCGTATCCCGGTTGGTATCGGAAATGAAAGGTGACATTCAGGTGGAAAGCAAGCCTGGAAAAGGTAGCCGATTTACCGTCCGGATACCGTTACCCGCTGGTTTTGAATCGTTCCGGATACAAGACAAACGTATATCAGACAGTCTGTCACTGAATAACCTGCATGTTCTTCTGATGGATGATGACCCGAGGCAATTGGGCATTGCCAGGGAAATGTTTCGTCAATGTCATGCGGCATGTGATTGCTGTATGGACAGCCGCGGTCTGATAGCCTTGTTGAGGGAGAAAGACTATGATGTTTTGTTGACAGATATACAGATGCCTGAAATGAACGGCTATGCAGTCTTGGAACTGTTACGCTCATCCAACATACCCCAGGGAGCCAATATTCCTGTAATTGCACTGACTGCACGCATGGATGATGAAAAAGAATACCTGCGACGTGGCTTTTCCGCTTGCATCCGTAAGCCGTTTTCAAAGGAAAGCCTTGCTTATGGAGTAACAGCTGTCGTTGGTACGGCAAGAGGCAGTGAGTGGAAACCGGATTTCTCCCTAATTCTTGCAGGTGAGGAAAACCGACAGGAAATGCTGGCTGTTTTTGTCATGGAAAGCCGTAAAGACCTACGTGAGTTGTATGCTGCCATGCAGGAAAACAACCGTTCCGTCATTTGGGAGATTCTGCACAAGAATCTGCCGCTTTGGGAAACTGTCCGCTTGGATTATCCAATGGACAGGCTCCGACAGATAGTTGTGTGTAATCCAGAGGAATGGAAGGATGATGACCTGATGCAGATTGATGAAATAGAACGGGCTGCAGAAAGGCTTGTTGAATATGCAGAACGTTCAATGCTGGAACTATGAAAAGGAATATCCTGATAATAGAAGATGATGTGGTCTTCGGCCGTAGCATGAGTAACTGGCTGAAGAAAAACCATATGGACAGTGTTTGTGTAACAAGGCTGTCAGTGGCCAGGAAGGAACTCCTCAGCAAGGAATATGATTTGGTGCTAGCTGATCTGCGCCTGCCGGACGGGAACAGCACGGAACTGCTCAGGTGGATGAATGAAGAACGCCTGGTGGTACCTTTTCTGATTCTTACTAGCTACGGACAGGTGGAAAATGCGGTCGAAGCCATGCAACTGGGTGCAGTGCATTACCTCTGCAAACCGGTTCAGCCGGATGTGCTGATGGAGGCCATTGACAAAGTGTTCGTTCATGTCAAACACGACGTGAATGAATTTTATCGGGGCGAGAGTGACAAGGCCCGTGAAATGTACCGGCAGATAGGTCTGGTAGCCTTGCCGGATATTTCCGTACTTATAAGGGGTGCGTCTGGAACCGGCAAGGAGCACATTGCACGTGAGTTGCACGAACAAAGCCGCAGAAGGAACAAACCTTATGTCCCGGTAGATTGCGGTGCCATATCGGAAGAACTGGCAGCGTCTGAGTTCTTCGGACACCGGAAAGGTTCTTTTACAGGTGCGACAAGTGATAAGACAGGCTTGTTTCAGGAGGCAGATGGAGGCACTCTTTTTCTGGATGAGATAGGGAATCTTTCTACCAAGACCCAGATGCTTCTTTTGCGTGCTTTACAGGAAAAACGTTACAAGCCGGTAGGTTCAACCAAGGAACGCAGTTTTGACATCCGTCTGTTGGCTGCGACCAATGAGAATCTGGAAAAAGCCATTCATGAAAGACGTTTCCGGGAAGACTTGTTCCACCGACTGAATGAGTTTACCATTGAAGTTCCCTTGTTGTCCGAATGCAGAGACGACATCTTACCTTTAGCCGGTTTCTTTCTGGAACGTTTTACAAAGGAATACCGACTGCCGACCAAAAGTTTTGACCACTCGGCTGTTGATTCAATGCGGCAATACCATTGGCCCGGCAATATACGTGAACTGAAAAATGCAGTACGTCGTGCTCTGCTGCTTTCGGGAGACGGCAGCATTACTGCAAAACATCTCAATCTGAATAGCCGGATGGAGTCTGATGACCAATCAGTACTATCCAATGAAGAAAAGGAACGCAAGCTTCTGCTTGAAATGTTGGAAAAGACAGGCAATAATCGGACGAAAACCGCAAAGATGCTTGATATGAGCCGGACGGCTCTATATGAGAAGTTACGTAAATATGGAATTATATAAACAGGACAGGTATCTCGATTACGATTCGTATCCAGATTCTGCCGGCTGTTCGACCTTAACTATTCATTAACCCTATAAAGAGAAAGTTGTATGTTGTGGAAAATTGGTTTAGCCCTATTGGGGATTGTTGTATTGACTTTGGTGGTTATGGTATTCAAACTGGCAAAGATGGATGCCAAAGATGAAGTGAGTGACATAGAGAAGTTATCGAAAAAATGACAGGATCATTGTGTCTGTTTCGTCTAGCTGGCTGTATCCGGCGTGATGACAACAAAAACCACAACAAAAGCCGTTGGAATTAAGTCCAGCGGCTTTTGTTGTAGTTATAGGTTTGTGATTTTAATTTTTAACAAGGAAAGGTATCAGTCTGTCCATTTCGTTTATATGTTATTCAGCTTCTTGGCTTGACTTATCTATTCCCAGCCGTTCGCACAGTTCGGGATCATTCATGATCCGTTCCATTTCCTCGTTGATGATGGCTTGGGCATCCGCCTTGATCTGGTCGTAATTGCGCTGAATCTGTTCAAGCATGATGTCATTCCCCTCCTTATCCCTGAAGGAGTTGATAACCGGGATTTTCTTATACTCCTTCTCTTCAGCACTCACTCTGGCATGGTCCACAATAATTTCCGCATGGAAAATCTTCTGGTCAATTTTCTCACCGAAGTTGTCCGATACGGCACCTACAAAGGAACCTTGTGACAGGTTGGAAATCTTGGAAGCCGGAATCAGGGAATCCAGCTGGGTATTGATGGAGGTGGAAACATCCTGACGGTTGACGGAAACGGACTGCCGTTTCTGAAGGATCTTTCCGAAACGTTCCGAAAGCGTCTTGGCCGTTTCGCCGACCACCTGTCCGCTGAAAATGTTGCCAACTGTATTTTGGATTACCTTACTCTCCTTTTCACCATAGTCTCGGTTCAATTGGGAGAAGTCCTGGAAACCCAGACAAACTGCTACTTTGTTGGATCGTGCCGTTGCAATCAGGTTGTCCAGTCCACGGAAATAGATGGTGGGCAGCTCGTCGATGATGACTGTACTTTTAAGCTGTCCCTTCTTGTTGATGAGTTTCACGATACGCGAATTGTAGAGGCCCAATGCGGCTGAATAGATGTTCTGACGGTCCGGATTATTGCCCACACACAAAATTTTTGGTTCTGCCGGATTGTTGATATCCAATGAAAAATCATTACCGGTCATCACCCAATAAAGCTGCGGGGAAATCATTCGTGTAAGTGGGATTTTAGCGGAAGCTATCTGGCCCTGGAGTTGATCTTGAGCTCCTGATTTCCAGGCATCCATGAAAGGAGAAAGATAGTTCTCCAGCTCCGGATAAGAGGTCAATATGGTAAATAAATCGGAATAAGGCTTGTTCAGCAGTTCCACGGCATGAGGGAAGCTGCAGTAGATACCGTTCTTGTAAATTTTGAGATACCAAATGAGGGCTGCCAACAGGATAATCGGTGATTCCACAAAGAAGTCTCCCTGTTTTTCAATCCAGGTTTTGTTCAAATTTAACATAATGGTATAGCTTGCTTCGTAGGCATCGGAGATGTCTGTCATGAACTCCGGATTGATGGGATTGCAGCGGTGTGAACGGTGCGGATCATCAAAATTGATGACATAGAAATGGGGCTTCACCTTGTATTTGTCCATGTTGTGCAACAAGGTGTTGTAGGCAATGGTGGAGAGGTCATCGAATTTGTAATCATAGATATAGGTGCTATAACCTTTGGAAATCATCTGTTTGATATAGTTGTTCACCACTGCGTAGGATTTGCCGGACCCCGGCGTTCCCAATACGATGGTGGCACGGAACGGGTTCACCACATTGATCCATCCGTCATTGAACTTGCCGCCATATTGGAACCGGGTAGGCAGATTGACGGAATACTCATTCTCCATCAGTCTTGTCTCCTGCATGAAGGATTCATTTTCCATGTTGAACACATCCTCCATCAGGTTGTGCCGGTAAAGGCGGCTGATCCACAGACCGGCCATGAGCAGGCAAAGATACCCGGCAGCCAGCGTCACCACATACAGGGAGGTGACAGCCTCGTGCGGAAAAGGCAAATCCAGCAGCCACCAGTTCATGAAGAAGAGAACTGCCCCCGTTGTCAGGACCATCCAGATACGTTGCCAGGTAATCGTTTCTCCTTTCACACCGATGGTGCCCACGCAGGAAATGGCCAGCAGAAGCACGGACAGGAGCTTGGTCCAAAGGATGCAGCCGAATATGCCGGTTGTCCGGTCAAAGTTCATGAGTATCCGGTCGATGACCTCCAGGTTCAGATGCCAGGCAGTCATGCTCGGGTAGCAGTACACATAGACGTGGACTACCAAAATGAAAATACTGACAGCCCTGCCGAATTCCATTATTTTGGCCAGGGCTCTCAAATCGTCTTCCTGTTGCATAGTAAAGTAGCATTTGAGGGGGACATGGTCCCCCGGATTGATAATAATTGTGTCAGATGCCGCGCGACTTGCGTTTCTGCGGTTTCTTTTTGCGTTTCATGCGACGGCGGAACGCTTCTTCCTCGTAATCGACGGCCGGATTGGTATCCATAGAGAAGATGCCTGCCGCCTGTTCAAGCGCACTGCCATCCTCCACAGAGTGACCGTACCGTTTCCAAAGCTCCGGTCCGCTGAATGACTCTTTTTCTTGCCGGGGAATGCTGTCCCACCATTTGACCAGGTCGTTGAATACATTGGCTGAAAATTCTTTTCCCATCCGTGAACCGTTGAATACTTCGCGTCTGTCATGGTCCATGAAAGTAACGCCATAGATGCGTCCTGAGTCGTTTTTCCGGAATACCACATCCAATTGTCCCTGTTTCAACAATTCCTTGAACTCCTGTTCAGACCTGGCATCCCGCATCGCACGGGCGACTTTGCCGGCTATGGCCGGTCCCCATTTGCCTTCCTTGAAATCCCGGACATGCCGCATCATCCGTTCGGACAAGCCGGCATCTCCGAACCGTTTGCCGAACCGGGCACTTTTTACAGGTGGGCTGACCACCTTCCCCCTGTCATCGGTTGCCGAATAGATGATTCCCCTGTACGCTGTCCCTTTATATTCGCCGCGCACCTGCCTTGCTTCTATATTCAATGTGGAAAGCAAGGCAGCATATTCACCGAAAGTCTGAAAACGGTAACTTTCCAGAACCGACTTTAAGGTGTTGCCGATTTGGTGACGGACATCCCCCTTGGAGACATCCACCTTTTTCAGTTCCGCTTTCGGATTCTGTCTTTCCGCATCAGCCCCGTTACGCAATCCGAATTCCTGTTCCAGTTCCCGGCAGGCAGCCATCGAGCGCCGGTGTTCATAGGAATCCTTGATTTTCCTGCCTTCATCATCAATGCAGACACTGACGATATGCACGTGTGTGTTGCAGGTATCGTCGTGCCTGTACACGATAAACGGCTGCTGTCCGTACCCCATCTTGTCCATGTATTTTTCGGCCAGTTCCATCAACCGGGCATTGTCCAGCCTGTCTTCCGGTGCCGGACTGAGTGAAACGTGCAGGACGGGCTTTTCCGTTCGGCGGTTTGCTATCAGATGGTTCTCGAATGAAAGGAGCACCAGCCGGAGGTCTTCGCTCGGCAGGCCCGGCCGGTCGGAAATCATCCGGTGTCCCGACAGGATTTCCGCCGAACCTTTGAGAACCTTTTCGTGATTGTAGGCCAGTGCCCCGTAAAGGCTGGCCCCATGACTTATCTTGGCAACCATTTCTCTTCGTATTCCCGGGTCAATGACATGATCTGCTTGCTGAGCAGGATGAGTTCCAGCGTAGCCTTTTCAAGCCTGTAGAGCAGGGACCGTGCCCTTTGGTCTCCGAAGTTCTTCTGTACGGCTCTTACAACCTGGTTGTAGTTGTTTCCTACAGCCTGGAACTGGCGGTGGAATTCCCCGAGCCGGATGTAATAGTCCATGGATACCTTGTCTACCTTAATCACCTTGAGTTGCCCTGAAAAGAGCGACTTCTTGATGAAGACCGTGCGGTCCCTGGCTCCCGATTCCAGAAACAGCCTCTCGAACCTTCCATTCTCTTCCGCATTCAGACGGAAACTGTACTTGTAATCCGCCGGATCCGTCTTCGGTTTCCGGCCTGTTCTTGTCCCTTGCTTTTTCTCCATGCTTTGCTTCATTTGGGTTGTTTTGCATTCTCTGTCAGATTTTCCGACTTTGGAGGAAAATCCCCCGACCGTGAGGGAGGGCAAGTTGGTCTTTGTCGGGCAGAATACTTTCTGTCGGACAAAGACACAACTTGCTCTGTTCGCTTGAACAGAGAATCCACCTCCGGCGGATTGCTGCGCGACGCTTGCGGCGTGCTGTGGTCCGTTGGAGCATCTTTCCTGCCGTTTCTCGGTTCTGACTTTGCAAAATTACACCGACATATCCGTCTGTAAAACAGGTTGTTGTGCGACATTTCATGACATCTGATGCCATCTGATGCCACAAGGGTAGAGAATTGCATCCAAACTGCTTGAAAGACCTTATTTTTGACGCAAAATTTAGATTGCAATAACATAAGGATATAATAACATGTCCATATCACATTGCAATAACATAAGGATGCAATAACATGTTCCTATCACATTGCAATAACATAAGGATGCAATAACATGTCCATATCATATTGCAATAACATAAGGACGCGATAACATGTCCATACCACATTGCAATAACATAAGGACGCGATAACATGTCCATACCACATTGCAATAACATAAGGATGTAATAACATGTCCCTATCACATTGCAATGATATAAGGACATAACAACATGGTAACATCCTATTACTTGCATGAAACAATCAGTATAAAAGATAACGTGAATATGAACCCCTAAAAACGAAGAGGTATGAGCAAACGTCCGATTCTTGTCGCCTTCAGTAACCAGAAAGGCGGTGTAGGCAAGTCCACTGTTACCGCAGTACTTGCCAGTTATTTCAATTATGTAAAAGGGTTGAATGTTGCAGTTGTTGACTGTGACTATCCCCAGTTCAGCCTGGACAAACTACGGGGAAGGGATTTGAAGAACCTGGAAAAGAGCGAGTATCACCAGCGGCTTTTCTGCCGTCAGTTTGAGAACAGCTCCCGCAAGGCCTATCCGATAGTCACTTCCACACCGGAAGAGGCCGCAAAGATTCCCGGCAGGCTGGAAGGTGATTATGACCTGATATTCTTCGACCTTCCCGGTACGGTCAATTCCCGTGGCGTGTTCGAGTCCGTCATGAACATGGATTTTATTTTCACCCCCATCGTGAAAGACCGGATGGTCATGCAGAGCAGTCTTTCCTTTGTTTCGACCGTGCAGGATTTCATTAGCCAGCATCCGAATGCTCCCTTGAAAGACATACGTCTGTTCTGGAACCGCATGGACAGCCGTACGTCCAAGGAACTCTTTGTAATGTACAATACCATCATATTCCGTATGGGATTGAAGGTGTTCGATACCGTGCTTCCTGACCTTGAGCGATTTAACAAGGAGATGACTCCCTTGTCCAGACAGCATTTCCGCTGCACCTTGCTTCCTCCTTCTGAAATTCTCCTGAAAGACAGCCGGTTGGAAGCGTTTGCCCAAGAGATGGAACGAATCATTTTTCCCGGATAAGAACTATGGCAAAGAAAAGAGAAATATTCAAAGTGAATGAAGATGCCCTGAAGGACATGATGGCCAGTGAGTCCATCTCGTACATGAATTCCAAGAGTGGCTGCAGTGAAAACTCTCCTTCCATCGAAAAGGAGGAAGTAATCAGGGAAGTGGAAAACCAGGGGCAGGAAAAGTCCCGTAAAACGATACGGGCAGACCCCGGACTTGAAGAAAAGGTGAAGGTGTACAGGAATCTGTTTCTGGACAAAAGAAAGTCCGTGCATAGGAAACAGACCTATATCAGCTATGACGTGTATTGTCAGCTGGCCCGTATTCTGCCCCTTTTGAGTGATGATATGAGTGTGCCTGCATTTTTGGACAATGTGCTTGAACACCATCTGGAAACCTACAATGAAGAGCTCGGCGAGCTGTTTCGCCGTAAAACCCCAAAAACATTCTGATGGAAGAACTGATATACCTGTGTGTCAGGATTGTATGCATCGTTTATCTGCTGTACAGCGTGTATCGCTGGCGGACACGTATCGAAACCGTCTGCACCCTGCTTTATGGAAAGCCACCCGTGAAAAAAGAAAAGCCGGAAGCCTCCGGAACGGGGGCTGTAGCTTCTGAAGATGAGGTGATGGGAAGCACCCGTTACGTCTACCTGGACGAGAATGCCGGCAAGACGGCTGCCCCTTTCATGAGCCAGCCCCTTGAAAAGAACTTCATCGGGGAAGAGGAGAATGTGGATCAGGAAGAGGTAGAATGCAATCTTGCCCTTGAAAAGATGAAACTCCTGCAGCAAGAGCAGGAAGAGCTGGATGCCGGGAACCCCGATGTGGAATCCGTTTCGCCGGTCCTTTCGAGCAGGGATATGGAAACGCTGGGGGAATACCTGGCCCGCAAGGGAGAGGTCGGTGAGGAAAAGGCCCTGCAGGCAGCCCGTATTGTATTCTCCATCCAGCAGAGCAGCCTGATTGACATTTTCACGTCCAATGCGGAAAACGCAAAAATGGTGGACGAACTTCTGGACAGGTATCTGGATGAAGACGGAAATCCCAGGCCGCTTCCACCGAAAGAAAACGAAAGTCCAACGGACGGATGGCGGAAATACCTCTGATTTCAATACAGCATTCCGGGAGTCTTTCTCGGGATGCTGTATTAATTCTTTCCTTGAAAGATTTTATAGAACAGATGATATTCCATGAATGTCCTCCAATACTCATCTTTCAGGTATTTGAAAACCATGTTCACCTCAGCAGAGTCCTTCATGGGGAGTACTGAGTATAATGTTTTCATGCGTAAGTTTCTGTCATACAAACAGGAGACTATCTCCTTGTAGGGACAGTTTCTTAGCAGATACCATAACCTGCGTATTTCCTTCAGGGCCTGACAGTTTAGCTTTGCAGATCCAATCGTTGCACGTATCTCATCCTGTCTGTTTCCGACAAGAGGCTGCAATGTGCCGTCCTGCATGTAGACCAGCCGCGATTCCAAATCAGGAAGATAATATACAGGTGGAGCATATTCGGATGAACGGGCATTGTTGCAGCAATGGGAAGAAACCTGATTGTCTATGGGGAAGCGTCCGTCGCATGAAACAACCAAATTGTTCCAGGCTACCGTATGCGGATACGGCGGTCTGGTTTGATTTTCTGCGTAAGTGAATTCTAATGTAAGCATAACCTGCCTGTTGGACAGCTCCGTAAACCTGTCGTAGCCTTGGGTGGAAGGTGATTTTTGAGGAATGATGTGCTCCAGGGTTGCAGATTTGCTTTTGCCGATTTTCCGCAAACAGTAGCAACAATATCTCTGTTGCGAAACCATCCCCAACTCCAGCATCTGTTTCTTGTATCCGCCGGTGGAGAAACTGCCTGCATAGTCTATATTCTGATAACGTACCTCACCGGTCAGCTGGTCCGCTGTCTTGCATTCATTCTCCAGGTACCCGTCAGTAATGAGGTTTCCTTCCTCTTCATCGGCTCTTTTATCAATGTATCGCATTTCCCATCTGAATTATCTGCTTGTCAATACGTCTGTTGATTTCCTCCATGGACAGGTGGTATTTTCCCGTCAGCAATGCTTTCAGGTTATCGACTTTTTCCGTTTCATCCATTTGGGTCATGAAAGCACAGGCCTCTATCACATGGTCTATGTCCGAGTTGCGTGCATCCACACCCATAACGTCTTCCAGTCCGGAGTTGTAGTCCAATCCATATACGTCATGGATGACAGTCGGTGGTGTTCCTACCGGATTCAAACGATGGATGCGATTTTTGCCGTCTTCCAGACTAAGGTTGGTAATGACCAACGGTGAGTGGGTGGAAACGATAAACTGGGTATTGGGAAATGTACGGGTCAGCCGTGACAGAACGCTTTGCTCCAAGGTCGGATGAAGATGAAGGTCAATCTCGTCAATGATGACCACTCCGCGTGCATCCGTGTTTCCATTCAGAATATATGACCGGTAGGCCAAATCCAGAATCAGATAGAAAAGCCGCTTGTAGCCGGCCGGCAGTTTCCTGAACGGATATTTTTTGCCGGAAGCCGTAATGATGGCCAGCTTGTCGTCAAAGGTTCCCAAGCTGAGCCGCTCGACAGCCATATCCGGGTCGTTGGCAGAAAAGTCTATCAGACATTGCTGGATGGATTCAATCTCGTTCCGGCAGGTCTGATACCGTTTACGGACAGCTTCCAGATTGGAAGCCTTGTTTTCTTTGATAATTCGTTCGGAACGTTCCATGGCTTTCCAGGTCTGTTCGAAGCGTTCCAGCCAGATTTTACTGCAAGCTGTCTCCTCATTCCACTGGTGATAACCGAAGTTACGCAAGGAGGCGATTACTTCACTCACCTTTTTGTCGTCTTCCAGATGGGGGAATCCATCCGAATAATAGGCCAGCAAGGGATATATCCCTGTCTCTGCTATCAGTTGCATGAAAGAAATATAAGTATCCTTGAACAAGGACGGAAGGTATCTGTAGGAAGAGGAGGATACTCCATGAGACCATTCAAAAGACCGCCCGAAACAGTGTCCTTGCGCTGTAATCAGCAAGTCCTTGAAAATGTTGTTGGTCTCCGGATTGACCATACCGTCCATATCCTTGTCGAATCCTTCCACTTTAATTTGGGGATTGCCGGCATTCAACGGCTCGATATCCTTCAGCTTGGAGTCGCTGTAAAACATGAAACTGAGTGATTTGGACAAGGCATGGATCAACGAAGTCTTACCTACGCCGTTTCTACCAAAAAGAACGGTCACTTTTTCGGCAAAATCCATTTCAAAGTGCTCAAAGCATCTGAAATGGGTCAATATTATCTTGTTGAGTTTCATATTCGGCAATAATGAGTTTCAGTATCGGTTTCCTGTGGAAGCCATTCTATTTGTTTACAAATGTACGACATTTACTGCTAACCAGCAAAGATTAGTCAGCTAAGATGTTGAAAAGCATCCGGATTCAAACCGGCAATCGGGCTTTTCCGTGCCATCTGATGCCATCCGGTGCCATCTGATGACACGCCTATACAACCGTTTTTCTTTACTGATATATTTGTCACCGAAATCAAATTTATGTCAAACCTCAAAAACGATTCTACCATGAGAAAAAGAATCCTCTTATCCGTATTCAGCGTACTGTTCACAGCCGGTCTTTTTGCACAGGGCCAGGGTCTGGCCGGCATCAACGAGGCCACCAGCCTCATGACTTCGTATTTCGACCCCGCCACCAAGCTCTGCTATGCCATCGGTGCCGTTCTCGGTCTGGTGGGCGGCATCAAGACCTACGGCAAGTTCAGCAGCGGTGATCCGGATACGTCCAAGACGGCGGCGAGCTGGTTCTTCGCCTGCATCTTCCTGATTGTGGCAGCCACCATTCTCCGCTCATTCTTCCTTTAATCCATGGAGTACCGCATCAACAAGGGCGCCGGACGCCCGATTGAGTTCAAGGGACTGAAGTCACAGTACCTGTTCATTTTTGCCGGCGGTCTTGTATCGGTCTTTCTGGTGGTGGTCATCCTCTATATGGCCGGTGTCAGCCAGTGGGTCTGCCTCACGTTCGGGGCCTTCTCCGGTTCGCTGACCGTATGGATGACCTTCCGCCTGAATGCCCGGTACGGGGAACACGGACTGATGAAGGCGCTGGCCGAAAAAAGCCATCCCCGCTACCTGACTGTCCGCCTCCGGATAAGAAGCCTATTAACCCCCAAGAAGAAAAAGAAGAAATGAGAAGCGTATTGAAAATCGCTGAGTTGGAAAGCCGCTTTCCAATCCTGGCCGTGGAGAACAACTGCATCGTCAGCAAGGATGGCGACATTACGGTGGCCTATGAAGTGGAGCTGCCCGAACTCTATACCGTGACATCCGCCGAGTACGAGGCCATGCACGGCACCTGGGTGAAGGCCATCAAGGTGCTTCCCGCCTTTTCGGTCGTGTACAAGCAGGACTGGTTCACGCGGGAAAGCTACTCTGCGGAGGGAGACGTTGCGGAAAGCTTCCTGTCCCGGAGCTATGCCGGCCATTTCAACGAGCGCCCCTATCTGCGGCACCGCTGTTTCCTGTACCTGACCAAGACCACGCGTGAGCGGACCCGCCGCCGGAGCGACTTCAGCACCCTGTGCCGGGGATACATTCTCCCCAAGGAAATCACGGACTGGGATGCCGTGGTGAAGTTCCTCGAAGCCGTGGAGCAGTTCGAACGTATCATGAACGATTCCGGTCATGTCCGGATGAAACGGTTGAGGACGGAAGAACTGGTCGGTACGGAAGACGCTCCCGGGCTGATTGAAAGATACCTGACTCTCGGTATGGAGGACACGCACCCCGTATTACAGGACATCTGCCTTGATCCGGAACGTATGCGCATCGGTGACAAACGTCTTTGCCTGCATGTGCTTTCCGATACGGAAGACCTTCCCGGCAGTGTGGGCACGGACATGCGTTATGAGCGCTTGTCCACGGACCGTAGCGACTGCCGTCTTTCGTTTGCGGCTCCGGTAGGACTTCTGCTTTCATGCAACCATGTCTATTCGCAGTACGTGTTCATCGATGACGCGCAGGAAATCCTGCAACGCATGGAAAAGACTTCACGCAACATGCTGTCCCTGTCCAGGTACAGCCGGAGCAATGCCGTCAACCATGAATGGACGGAAATGTTTCTGGACGAAGCCCATACCCAAGGACTGCTTCCCGTACGCTGCCACTGCAACGTGCTGGCCTGGGCGGATGACGGCGAGGAACTCCGGCGCATCAAGAACGATACCGGAAGCCAGCTTGCCCTGATGGGCTGCGTCCCCCGTCACAACACGGTTGACACCCCCGTACTCTACTGGTCGGGCATTCCCGGAAATGCCGGTGACTTTCCGGCCGAGGAAAGTTTCCATACCTTCCTGGAGCAGGCCGTCTGCCTGTTTGCCTCAGAGACGAATTACCGCAGCTCTCCCAGTCCGTTCGGCATCCGCATGGCAGACCGCCGGAGCGGTGTTCCGGTCCACCTGGACATCAGCGACCTGCCCATGCGGAAGGGAATCATCACCAACCGCAACAAGTTCATACTCGGACCTTCGGGAAGCGGCAAGTCCTTCTTCACGAACCACCTTGTCCGGCAATATTACGAACAAGGATCCCATATCCTGCTGGTGGATACCGGAAACAGCTACCAGGGACTCTGCAACCTGATCCACAGCCGGACCCGTGGGGAGGACGGCATCTACCTGACCTATGAGGAAGACAAGCCCATCGCCTTCAATCCGTTCTATTCGGAAACCCGGCAGTATGACGTAGAAAAGCGTGAGAGCATCCAGACCCTGATACTTACGCTCTGGAAGCGTGAGGATGAAACCCCGAAACGTTCGGAAGAGGTGGCGCTCTCGGGTGCGGTCAATGCCTATATCCGCAGGATTGCCGAAGACCGGACGCTGAAACCCGATTTCAACGGCTTCTACGAATTCGTGCGGGATGATTACCGCCGGATGATTGAGGAAAAGAAAGTGCGTGAAAAGGATTTTGACATAGACGGTTTCCTGAACGTACTGGAACCCTTCTACCGGGGCGGTGACTACGATTTCCTGCTGAATTCGGAAGAGGAACTGGACCTGACCGAAAAGCGCTTCATCGTATTCGAGTTGGACAACATCAGCAGCCACAAGGTCCTTTTGCCAGTGGTCACACTCATCATCATGGAAACCTTCATCGCCAAGATGCGCCGTCTGAAAGGCATCCGTAAGATGATATTGATTGAAGAGTGTTGGAAGGCGCTGATGTCCGCCAATATGAGCAATTACATCCGCTATCTTTTCAAGACCGTCAGAAAGTATTTCGGTGAGGCAGTGGTGGTTACGCAGGAAGTGGACGATATCATCAGTTCGCCCGTCGTGAAGGAAGCCATCATCAACAACAGCGACTGCAAGATCCTGCTGGACCAGCGGAAATACATGAACAAGTTCGACCATATCCAGAAACTCCTGGGGCTGACCGACAAGGAACGGGGGCAGATCCTGTCCATCAACCAGGCCAACCACCCCGGACGTATCTACCGTGAAGTATGGATCGGACTGGGTGGTACCCATTCGGCCGTATATGCCACCGAGGTCAGCGAGGAGGAATACGCCATCTATACGACGGAAGAATCGGAAAAGCTGGAACTTCAGAAGCTGACGGAAGAACTGGACGGCAATCTGCAGCTGGCTGTCAGGCAGCTAGCCAACCGTAGGAAAGCCGCCAGAAACAGTAACCTGTTAAACCAAGACAACCATGAATGACCCTTTTGAAACCGACCCGCAGAAACGCAGCGAAATTGTGGAGTGCTTCTACTGGTCCCTGATGAACGGCTGGGATATTCCGCAGGATATCCGTGAACACTACGGCTTTTCCAAAGACTACGAACTGTACCTGCAGCTGGAGGACATGGATCCGGAGGAATACAGGCAGCAGAGGCGGAAAGGTTCCGTGCCCGATATCCTTGAAGTGGATGCCAGGCTGACCCGGGCCGTAGAGCAGGTCTTCGAACGCCTCTGTACCCGTCCGCCCGCTGCGTATCTGGATCGGCTGCATGAAGAATGGATGAAACTGAAGACACTGGAAGCCGATCCCGGACATGTGGAAAACCCGTTTGTGACACCTTCTTTTCTGGTCAGGTACGGTATAGACCGGAGTGCTTCCGACACCGTCAGACAAAAGCAGGCGCAGACAGCCTGCAGGAAACTGGAGGAACGGATGGCGGGGATGACCGGCAAAAAGCAAACCCGGGAAACGGAGCCGGCTTCACGTCCGTTACGCAACCGGCAGCCTTGCCGGAAAGCCCATATACCGGTTGTCGCCAAACCGAAAGGACGCGGGAAGGGACTCTGAACAGATGGCAAAACAAGAACAACATCATGAAAAGACAAGACATGAAAAACAGACAGTTGTACAGACTGGCCGCCTGCCTGGTCGGGGCGGCAACGCTGCTGCTCCAGAGCTGCAGCGGAAACAGGAACTGCGACCGCCTTTGCGGTTCATGGAGCAGTGTGGAAGGCAAGCCGGACGTCCTTATCTATAAGGAAGGGGATGCCTACAAGGTGACGGTGTTTTCCCGAAGCGGCAGGACGAGAAGACTGAAGCCGGAAACCTACCTGCTGGTGGAAGAGGACGGGAACCTGTTCATCAACACCGGCTACCGCATCGATGTCGCCTACAACGAGGCGGCCGACATACTGACCTTCTCCCCGAACGGGGACTATGTAAGGAAGGAGGTGAAGCTATGAGAAGAGCGGTTCTCCTGCTGGGCATGGGAGCCCTGCTGCTTGCCGGAGAAGTCCGGGCGCAATGGGTGGTGACTGATCCGGGCAACCTGGCCCAGAGCATCATCAACATGTCGGACAACATCGTGCACACTTCCGCAACGGCCACCAATACCGCACAGAACTTTGCGGAAACAGTGAAGATCTACCAGCAGTACAAGAAATACTACGATGCGCTGAAATCCGTGAACAACCTGGTGAAGGATGCCCGCAAGGTCAGTGAAATCATCCTGATGGTCGGCGATGTGTCGGAAATCTATGTGACGAACTTCCGGAAGATGCTGGGCGACGAGAATTTTTCCCCGCAGGAACTGGACGCCATCGCCTTCGGGTACACCCGGCTGCTGGAAGAGAGCAACGGCGTGCTGCAGGACCTGAGACAGGTCATCAATGTCAGTACCCTCTCGATGACGGACAAGGACCGGATGGATGTGGTGGACGGCTGTCATGCCAGCATGCGCCGCTACCGCAACCTGGTGAACTATTATACGAACCGGAACATTGCCGTGAGTATCCTCCGTGCCCGGAAGAAGAACGATCTGGACCGCGTACTGGCACTCTACGGAAGTGAAACCTCCAAATACTGGTAGCCTATGGTTTTGTTATCCGTTGATTTTTCCAATCTCCATACCATACTGGAAAGCCTGTATCAGGAGATGATGCCCTTGTGCGGGGACATGATGGCGGTAGGTAAAGGTCTGGCCGGACTCGGTGCCCTGTTCTATGTGGCCGTGCGGGTCTGGCAGTCACTCGCCCGTGCCGAACCCGTGGATGTCTATCCGCTGCTACGTCCGTTTGCCATCGGCATCTGCATCATGCTCTTCCCGACGCTGGTGCTCGGAACGATGAATACGGTACTGAGTCCGATCGTGCAGGGAACCCACAGGATGCTGGAGGGGCAGACGATGGACATGCAGCAGTACCGGGAACAGAAGGACCGGCTGGAACGGGAAGCCATGCTGCGGAATCCGGAAACGGCCTACCTGGTGAGCGATGAGGAGTTCGACCGTCAGATAGACGAACTCGGCTGGTCTCCCGATGCCATGGCCACCCGGATGGGCATGTACATGGAAGTGGGCATGTACAGTCTGGAAAAGAGCATCCGCGACGGCTTCCGCAGCCTGCTTGAGCTGCTGTTTGCAGCTGCTTCCCTGCTGATAGACACGATCCGTACCTTCTTTCTGGTGGTTCTCTCCATCCTCGGTCCGGTGGCTTTCGCCTTCAGCGTGTGGGACGGCTTCCAGTCCACGCTCAGCCAGTGGTTCACCCGTTACATATCCGTCTATCTGTGGCTCCCGGTGAGTGACCTGTTCAGCTGCATGCTGGCCAAGATACAGGTGCTGATGCTTCAGAACGACATCCTGGAGCTCCAGAACAATCCCAACTATTCGCTGGACAACTCCAATTCCGTGTATGTGATCTTCATGCTCATCGGCATCATCGGCTACTTTACCGTACCGACCGTGGCCGGCTGGATTGTACAGGCCGGTGGAGCGGGCAACTACAGCCGCAACATCAACCGTACCGCAACCAAGGCCGGAGGATTTGCCGCGGGCGCAGCCGGCTCAGCATTGGGCAACATCGGAGGACGCCTGCGTGGAAAATAACCGAAAAACAATCATGAACAGATGGAATTCAAGTCATTGACCAATATCGAAAGCAGTTTCAGACGGATACGTCTGATGCTGGCAGCCTTTGTAGCATGTTGCACGCTCGTGACCGTCTTCGCCCTGTGGCACTCCTACCGCTTTGCGGAGAAGCAGCGCGAGAAGATCTATGTGCTGGACGGCGGCAAGTCGCTCATGCTGGCCCTCTCGCAGGATCTGGCGCAGAACCGTCCGGCCGAAGCCCGGGAGCATGTGCGCAGGTTCCATGAACTCTTCTTCGGCCTGTCACCGCAGAAAGACGCCATCGAGCACAACATCAACCGTGCACTCCAGCTGGCCGACAAGAGTGCCTACCACTATTATGTGGATTTTGCCGAAAAGGGGTATTACAACCGCCTTATATCCGGCAACATCAACCAGGCGGTGCGGGTGGACAGCGTCCTCTGTGACTTTTCCGCCTACCCCTACAAGGCCCGTACCTATGCCCGGCAGATGATCATCCGGCAGAGCAACGTGACGGAGCGTTCGCTGGTCACCGAGTGCCAGCTCCAGAACACTTCCCGTTCGGATGACAACCCCAATGGATTCATCATCGAGCACCTGACCATTCTAGAAAACAAGGACCTGAGGAGTGTGGAGCGATGAGAAGGAATCCGATCAGGCAGGCAGACCTGGCACTCAGACTGTTCTGCCGCCGGCTGGGCCGGAAACAGCGAAAGATTGTCCTAGGCATCCTGTTTGTCCCGTTTGCCCTTTCTTGTATCTGTACGGCCGTTGCCCCTCTGACAGACGGCAGGAACCGTGATACGGAATATCTGTGGATGCGACAGGACACACTCCGGAAACATTTTATTCAAACGATAACCGAAGATGCAGAAAGAAGAAATCAAGAAACAGCTGGAACGGCTGCTCAAGCCGTTCAGGATTCCGTTCCGCAGGGACGGGGAACCGCTGACTGAGGAACAGAAGCGCCGTCGTGCCCGCTTCGTGGTATATCCGCTCATGGGCCTGCTGTGCCTGGGCAGCCTTTACCTGATATTTTCTCCTTCGAAGGAGGAAGAGACCAGGCAGAACCGGGGGAAAGGGTTCAATACCGAAATCCCTTCCCCCGAGGACAAGGAACTGGAAGGCAACAAGAAGGATGCTTATGAGAAGGCATTGCTGGAACAGGAAAGCCGAAAACGGAAAACCTTCTTTGATACGGCCGAATCCTTGTTCCGGAACGAACAGCCGAAGGACAGTGTCCGTTTGCCGGATACCTTTCCCAAGGAACCGGATGCAGACCCGGAAAGGATGGAAGGGCCTGCCGGAGCGGTCACTTCCTCCGCCGGAGCATACCGGCAGATGAACCGTACCCTCGGGAGCATCTATGAACCGGCGGCGGATCCAGAAAAGGAGAAGCTGCTGGAAAGGATCGAAGAGCTGGAACGGCAGCAGGCGGACAGACAGGAAACATCCCCGAGAATGGAAGAGAAAATGGCCCTCATGGAAAAGTCATATGAACTGGCCGCCAGGTACAACAGCCGGCAGGCAGCCCCGTCCGCCATGCCTGCTGCAAAAGCGGAAGACCGTCCGGCCATGCCGGTCAAGCGGCTGCAGAACCAGGTGGTGTCCAGCCTTTCCGCACCCCTGACGGAAGAGGAGTTCCTTTTCGTCTATGCCGGTGAACGGAATACCGGATTCCACACCCCCGTCGGCAGGAAGACCGTGACAACCGGAAATACCATTGCCGCCTGTGTGCATGGTACGCAGACCGTATCCGACGGGCAGGCTCTCCGGCTCCGGCTTACGGAACCCATGGCCGTGGCAGACCGGTTCATCCCGAAAGGGACCGTGCTGGTCGGTGCAACCCGGATCCAGGGGGAACGGCTGGAAATCGTCATCCATACCCTGGAAGCGGGCGGCAGCATCCTTCCCGTGGAACTGGAAGTCTATGATACGGACGGGCAGCAGGGAATCCTGATTCCCCATTCGCTGGAGTATGATGCCGCACGGGAAATTGCAGCCAACATGGGCAGTTCGATGAACAGCAGCATCAACATCTCCACCGATGCCGGAGCCCAGATTGCTTCGGATGTGGGGAAAGGAGTGCTGCAGGGCGTCTCGCAGTATATCACCAAAAGGATGCGTACGGTCAAGGTCACGCTCAAGGCCGGACACCGGGTGCTGCTCCATTCCCCGGAACAATAAGAAACAATGAACATCAAAACAATCGTTAAACCCAAGCACATGAAGAAGATTCTGATGGTATTTGCCCTCCTGACGGGCATGCTGGCTGCCATGGCGCAGCAGAGCAACGGAGATCTGTATGAAGGACTGACCCGGAAAATCGGTTTCAGCCGGATGATTCCACCTCACGGGCTGGAAATCACGTACGACAAGACCGTCCACGTCATTTTTCCCGCACCGGTGAGATACGTGGACCTGGGGTCACCCAACCTGATTGCCGGCAAGGCTGACGGTGCCGAGAATGTCATCCGCGTGAAAGCCACGACCCGCCATTTCCGGCAGGAGACCAACATGTCGGTCATTACCGAAGACGGAAATTTTTACACCTTCAATGTCAAGTATGCCGATGAGCCCCTGCTGCTGAATGTGGAGATGTGTGACTTCATCCATGACGGGGAATCGGTGAACCGTCCGAACAACGCCATGGAAATCTACCTGACAGAACTTGACAACGAGTCCCCCCGGCTGGTCCGGCTGATTATGAAGTCTGTCCATGAGAATGACAAGCGCCGTATCCGCCACATCGGCAGCAAGCGTTTCGGGGTCCAGTTCCTGCTGAAGGGAATGTATACCCACAGCGACCTGCTCTATTTCCATACCCAGGTGAAGAACACCTCGCACGTACCGTTCGATGTGGACTTCATCACCTTCAAGATCGTGGACAAGAAAGTGGTGAAGCGGACCGCCATGCAGGAGCAGGTGATTTATCCGTTGCGTGCCTATAATTATGTGACACGTGTAAACGGCAGGGACTCGGAATGTACGGTATTCGCCCTTCCCAAGTTTACGATACCGGACGACAAGAAACTGGTGGTCGAGATGCTTGAGAAGCAGGGTGGCCGTCACCAGCGTTTTGAAGTGGTCAATGAAGACCTTGTCCGTGCAGAAACCGTCAACGAACTGAAAGTACGATGAAGAGAAAGTGGATGTGTATGCTGGTCTGCCTGCTTGCCCTCTCCGTAGGGCAGGCTGCTGCCCAGCGCTGCCTGCCCGGGATGCAGGCCGTGGAAATGCGTGGAGGCATGGCTCCTTCAGCAGGTTATTTTGCCGGCTTGGGTGTGACCACCCATGCCAAGGGCGGCAACAGATGGGTGTTCGGTGCGGAATACCTCTACCGGAAGCATGATTACCGGACGGTCACCTTGCCGTCTGCGCAGTTTACCGCTGAAGGGGGCTATTATCTCCAACTACTATCCGATGCAGGGAAAACCCTCTTCTTTCATGCGGGAGTGTCCGCATTGGCCGGATACGAAACGCTGAACTGGTCGGAACGGACACTGTATGACGGGGCCCGGCTGAAGAACGGGGATGCCTTTGTCTATGGCGGTGCCCTGACTCTGGAAATGGAAGTTTACCTCAGTGACCGGATTGCCTTGACCGCCTCCGTGCGGGAACGCTTCCTGTGGGGTGGCAGCCTGGACCGTTGCCAGTTGCAGTGCGGTGCCGGATTCCGATTTTATCTGGATTGATGCAGGATGGAGATAGAACAGCTCAGGCAGGTGCCTTTGGTCGACCTGCTCACCCGGTTGGGGTTTGCTCCCGCTTACCGGAGAGGACAGGATGTATGGTACAGGTCTCCGCTGCGGGAAGAGCGGACTGCCTCGTTCAAGGTGAATACAGACCGGAATGTCTGGTTCGATTTTGGGCTCGGAAAAGGTGGTGACATATTCCACCTTGCCGGAGAACTGACGGGAAGTACGGACTTCAGCAGGCAGGTGGATTTTCTCTCGGGTCAATCGGAACACTTGCCGTTGGCTCCTCGGCCAAGGTCTGCCCGGCAGCCATCGGCATCCTGTTTCGAACAGGTGAAGGTAGCCGGCCTGTCCCATCCGGCCTTGAAGGATTACTTGGAGAAAAGGGCAATACCACCGTTTCTGGCCCAAACGCACTGCCGGGAAATATCCTACAGTATCCGTGGAAAGCGGTATTTTGCCATCGGCTTTGCCAACCGGAGCGGTGGCTACGAGGTACGCAATCCCGGGTTTAAGGGATGCATCTCTCCCAAGGACCTGTCCTTGGTCCCTCTTTCAGATCACAAGCAGGACAAGTGCTGCGTGTTTGAAGGAGTGATGGATTTCCTTTCAGCCTTGGTCCTGGGACTGGCAGGGAAAGAAGACTGTCTGGTCTTGAACTCCGTGTCGAATCTGGAAAGGTCGTATGCCTTGCTGGACAGCTACCGGGAAATCCGGTGCTACCTGGACAGGGATGCTGCCGGGCAGTCAGCGTTGAACAAATTGCTCCAACGATACGGAAGCCGCCTTTCTGACGGATCCGGAGTCTATGAAGGAAGCAAGGATTTGAATGAACATCTGATAAAAGTGAAAGAAAACACATGAAGACAACAAGTATGAAAAACGAAAGAAGAATGGCCGGCTGGCTGGTTTTGTGGTGTATGGGATTACTGGCGATGGCGGTTTCCTCCTGTGATTCGGAGTTGGATGTGCAGCAGCAGTACCCGTTTACGGTGGAAACCATGCCGGTCCCCAAACAGCTGACCAAGGGTGAAACGGCGGAAATACGCTGTGAAGTGAAGAGTGAAGGGGATTTTGACGGAACAGTCTATACCATCCGGTATTTTCAGTACGATGGAACGGGTTCCTTGAAATTGGAGAACGGGACGATATTCAAACCGAATGACCGCTATCTGCTGGAAGATGCGAAATTCCGGCTGTATTATACTTCCCGGTGTGACGAAGCGCAGAATCTGGTTGTGGTGGTGGAGAACAACTGGGGAGATTTGGTCGAGATGGAATTCGATTTCAACCATGCCGACGAGGAGTCTGAGAATGAGCCGAAAAGTTCGCAGCCGGATAAAGAATGAGGTGCATGACAAGACAGACTAAACGACGCAGTATGCTTTGGGCACTCTTTCTGACTATCCTTGCAGGAGGATTGAATGCCCAGGGAAATGCGGTCAATCCGCTTTGGGAATCGGCTGTTGAATGTATCATGAAATACGAAAGTTGGCATGGTCCGGAACATTATCCCTATGTGGCATTTGGTCATCGTATCCGTCCGGGCGAACGGTTTCCATCCCGTTTGACGAGAAAGGAAGGGGAACAGCTTTTAAGAAAGGATCTGAAGGAACTGTGTGCCCTCTTTCGCCATTTGGGAAAAGATTCATTGATCATAGCTTGCCTTGCTTATCAGGTGGGTCCATACCGGCTTCTCGGCTATGGAAAGATGCCCAAAAGTACATTGGTCAGAAAGCTGGAATCCGGTAACAGGGATATCTATGCGGACTTTGTGAAATATTGCCATTACAAAGGAAAGAAGATTCCGTCCATAGAAAGAAGAAGGAAAGAAGAATACGAACGGTTGTTCGTACCCTGAATGTAGCGCCAGCCGTGAAGCATCATGCAGTTCACGGCTGGCGCTTTACAATGTCCGGTTCAGAAGGATGGACAGGGGATAGATGAACCGGTTGTATTGTTTCAGTGCCTCCAAATCCAACGTCGCGTTTCTGTACGGATTAGATTCCTCCGAGTAGAAATAGACGTCCGTAGTATGGTTCCCGTTTTGGACAAATATGCCGTTCAAAGGAATCTCATTGACATCTTCAAAACTCTCCAAGGGAAGTTTTTCAATGGAGCCGGTTTCTCTGTTGCCAAGCGTATTGGCATAACGGTTGAAAAGAACAAATCCCTTTTGGGCATAATCAATCCGCATTCCATAGGGCCGGTTGCAATAAAAACCGATCTTGGCTTTTTCCTGTAAGTCATTCATTATACATACGGTTTTGTTTTGTTGCTGAATTCTGTTTCTGATTTTCTTTTGTTTTCTTTTCAAATTTGACTTCACACAATAATCATACGCTTCCTTACGGAATGCTTCACGTTGCCGGGTACCGGTTTTGCCGAACTCGGCATCCATGAGGTCATCTATGCTGGTCAAGGGCTTGTTTGTTGTTTCCATCATGCTGTTTTGGGTTAATCACGTCTTTTTGAATTTCATACACAGTCAAAGATTGGCTGTTTCGATGCTGTCATACTGGATCCGGACAGCCAGGATTCCTTTCAACAGGTTCATAATGATTGTTCTCATCAAAGCAATGTGCACAGGTACCCGGAAAATCGGTAATCAGCCGGTGTCTGATAGAGTCTATACCTTTGAACACGGTAAACCAGATGGACCATTGTCCGTTACAATGGGCATAGTCTATTACATCATCTTCTGCTATAGCACCTTTCAGGTAGAGTTCTTTGTATCTGGATGCCTTGTTCCATGCTTCAAAGCGATATTTCCATCGGAAGTCTTTCGGAGAAGGAGACTTGTCAGTTCCAGGGTATCTTTGAAGCTGTATCAGGTCCAACAAATTCTGGGCTTTCTTCCTTGACAGTTCCGACATATTGCCATTGACATGAACTCTCCCTGTTTCATCATAGATAAGACTATAATAAGTATTGTTCAAATGAGGCCAGTGACAATCGGCATCCACTTTTGTGCCTTTATTGCTGTTGCAGACTTTACAGCACAACAGGAAATTATCCCATGCTGTCTCAGCTCCACCTTTACTTTTAGCGGCAAGATGTTCCACATCCAGCGTGGGGATTTTTTCACATCCCTCGCAATAGGAACAAAAAGCACCGATGTTGGCACTCAAAGGGAACTTGGCATCACCATAATCAGGATAATGTTCCTTTATCCGATGTTCTATCTTTTGGTTGTTCGAATCCGTGTAACAGATCAGTTCTCCGGGTCGTTTTTTCTCAACAGGTCTCATAATTGTTTCTGCCTTGCTTTAAGTTCCGTCTTGACCAGCGCAAGATAGGCCGGGTCATCGCTGAATTCCGCTTCGATTTCGTTAAGGCGAGCCTTTAGCTCATCTCTGTCCGCACTTCCCTTATCGGTTGCTTCAAACAAGCGTGATGCAACTTCCACCATTTCATTGAAGCGTCTGCTCCGGATATCTTGCTGCAATCCCATACGTTCTGAAGTGATATCCTCCAGCCCTTCCCGGAAGGGTTCTCCAGAGGTCAGGACATTTGGGTCAAAGCTTACAAGTTGTCCTTCCTGAAGACTTTGAACAATGAAAGGGCTATGCGTGGATACGATGAACTGTATCATGGGAAAGGCATTTGTCAGATCCTGCAAGACATGTTTCTGCCAGTGCGGGTGCAAATACAGGTCTATTTCGTCAATCATGACAATTCCGGGAGTCATCTTGATTGCATGCTGTCCTAGAAAACCGTTCAGCTCAATACAGCGGTGGGCGATTTCAGCGACAATGTTGACCATGGACTGAAGTCCGTCACTCATGTAGGAAAAGTGATGACGGGATGGGGTATGTCCGGTAACGCTGACCACGGCTTCAATCTCTCCGTTGTCGAAATCTATCTCAGACAAGGCTGGAATGGCCAGCTGCAAAGCTTCAAAAAAAGCCTCTCTTGTGCCTTCAAATTCTTTCCTGTCTTTGATATTCTTGTCGTAGTGCTTCAACCACTCCATGGCTCCCTCGAAATCCACTTTGTCATGCAAGGCAAATTTGTAGGCTTTTTCAATTCGGGATGCCCTTTCTTTGACTGTAGACTTGCTTTTGGCCTGAGCATCACTGGTCCTTTTAGCTCCAAAGGAAAGGACTAACGGATAAATGGAGTTTTCTTTCTCTTCATTCCTTAAATGTTCCATACGGTGAACTGCATCAATCAGTTCACCTGCCGAAACGCGTGTATGTGTGGTGTAATTGCCTGCATATTCCCTGTACCAACGGATGGGTATAAATGACACTTCAGGACAATGCCCATCCGAAGATGTGGTTATCGGAAAATCGGCATGGATGGTTATTCTGGGCTTCTCTGTATTGGGAACATAATCTCTCAGCTCCTGGTCAAATCTCATGAATTTGTCGAGTGAACTGAAATTGCGGCGATAGGAAGTTCCACCGGGAAGCGTTTTCAGGCTCTGCAGATAAGCTCCCAAACCCACTTGAAGCGCTTTCAGCAAGGTGGTCTTACCGGCCGTGTTGTTTCCGATGACAACCGTAAGGTTTCCATTGAAAGTGACTGTCTCGTTCTGGAAACCTTTGAAATTGACTATATTGACCTCTTTGATTCTCATATGCTTTGAATGTTTTTATGCGATCCTATTGTCCCATATTAAACAAAACGGTTCAATCAACAATAAGTTCGCTTCTTTTTACATCAAGTAATTTGGAAATTTGATTGATGGTCTGCAAATCCGGCTGCGTTTTTTGCGAGCACCATTTGCTGACAGTGCAGGTTGACTTTCCCAACTGCTCTGCCAGCCATTTGCTGGTAACATGCTTTTCTGCCAAAACAGCCTTGATCCTATTCAGATTTTTATCTTTATCCATATACAAAATTAAACTTCAGCGCAAAGTTATATAATTTATTCTACATTGCATTCTGATTCATAATTTTCTTTGGATATCCGGTTTTGAATATCTGCGGTCATCAGTCCCATAAAGAAGGCGGCAGGTTCTTTTCCAGATATTCCAGTTCTTTTGCAGCATTCAACAGATGCCGTATCTGATTGTCCGCTGTATGATTGTCAGCATATTCTTCCTTGCTGATGCGTCGGATGGAAGGCAGACCGCTGAATTGCAGGGTCGGATTGACTTTCCATCCGTCCGTAAACTTGTCCGGCATGAGGCTGTCGTGACAGATGACCTCACCGACACACCCGTGAATCAGCATGTTGCATACGGTCATCATGCAGCAGGTCCGGCTGATGTCTTCACCGACCAGGTAATTGCCCGGAAAATGTACATGGTAGGCCAGCAGCAGCCTTCCGCTTCCGCAGGTCGGGTCACTGATGCGTTTGCCCGTAGTGCCTTTCTCAGTCCTTGTACATTGGACCATCAGCTCGCAGATGGAAGCCGGGGTGAAAAACTGGCCGAGATACTGCTGCCCGCTTTTTGAACAGTAGGCCATGTGAAGCTCCCCGAATGCATCGAACCAGCCGGACAGGGCAGTCTGCCGTTGCATGATGCCGACCCATTCCCGGGTCATCTTCAGGAATGCCATATTCTGCTGCCGCTTGTATTTCCAGTCCTTCAGGGGTGGAGCACCCGGTGAGAATCCGTGTATGATATACCGCAGCAGGTCATTGAACACCTGCTGGACTTCGTAGCCGCATTCTCCGGCCAACCGGCTGATGATTCGGTCGAGCGGCTTGACTTCGTTGGATAATTCAAATTTTGCCATATGCTTGTTGTTATAGGTGATTGTTTTCCGTGTATGCTTCCCGGTTCTGTACATACCGCTCCACTTGCCGGGCGACCATGTCACAGAACTTCTGTCCTTTGTCCTCCTCTCCTCTGAAATAGGCTATCATGCCCAACAGGTTCTTTTCGTAGTAGTGGACCCATTTCTCGTAGTAGTGTGCACCCGGCACGGAACCGAAGGTTTCCTGAAACAGCTCCCGCGTCAGTTCTTCATCCGGATACCGGTTGTATTCCCAGAAAGCCAGTTTCAGCCATTCGTTATAGTTCAGTTTCATCAGACAAATGATTTTAATGGTGATACATATATATAAGGTAAGAGGCATACAGGTGGAGATGATGTTCCTCTCCTGTATGCCTCATGCCGCGGTTTACGTATGGATGCTCCATCCGTGGAAACGGTCCAGGGTTACGGCAAACGACCGGTCCGGGCTGCCGTGATACAGCAGTCCGCCCACAATGCCGATTTTTCCGTCCGCATACCGTTCGCAGAATCCGAACGAATAAGGGGCTGAGTCATAATAAAGTTCGATTTCACAGCCTTGTCCGTTCTTTTCCCATTGCTGGAGACGTTCCAGGCAGTTCTGCAATGTCCGGTCCTGGATGGAGTTGGCATACTGTACGACCTTGTCGTAATGTTCTTGTGAACAACAGATTTTCATGATGATAGAATTTTAAAAGTGAATGAATCGTTTGATATTCAGTCTATCCAGAATGTGCCGCAATGAGGGCAGCGGCATCCGGCCGGATAGTTGTTGGAGTAGCGTACGTCACGGTGACGCTTGTAGTTCATGTCTCCGAATGTGCATCGTCCGCTGCGGAAAGTCCTTTCATAAGCCTCTTCCTGCTGTTGGTATCCGGTCATCCGGCTTTTCCGGATGGAACCGTTGAAGGGCCGCATGTCCGTCTCCCACCGGGTGGCCTGGCACCAGTCGTGGCTCATGCCGCAGATCTCAACCGCATAGGAATAATGTACCTGTGAATCCACAAACAGATTCTCCCGGCAGAACGGCAGGGTGATGTCCAAGGGAATGTGTACGTGATAACCTGAACCGTTGCGGCTGTCAACGATGGCCACCACCACATTTCCGCTGAAGCGGATACGTTGGAAATCCTCCTTCTTTCCGGGACTGATGAGTCTGTCAAACCGGGCATTGAAGTAAATCCGTAGTTCTCCGCCGTATGAAGCGTTTTCAACGAGTTCTTTAACCGGTCCGTCAAATTTTCCTTTGGGAAGGCGGAGTGCACGCCGTACCTTGTAGCATGCCATGGATACCGATTCACCCCGTTCCGGGCAGCCTGTGCTGTAACCGTCTATTTCTACTCCGAGGGAATAGAACAGATTGGTGTCGCAGGAATTCCGTATCAGGTCCTTTGCCGGATTCGAATCATTCCGCTCATAGATGAGGTCACGGATCTGTTCCTCGTGTTCTTTAAACAATCCGGACAGACCCGCTTTCTCCATATTTCTGCGTGTCTCGTCCATATATTCCTCCAGATTCTCCTGTTCCTGGCTTTCATACCATTCGAAACTCTTTTCATACAGACTTTCCAGGCTGTTGGACCGGAGACATTTCTCCTGAATATCTTCATGTTCATCCAGACTGTCTCGGTAATCCACATAAAATAGGCAGACATATCTGGGCAGAAACTCCGTAATTTGCGATATAGGGTTCATAGGATTGGATATTTTAAGTTATACCATTTTGTTTTTCAGTTTTCGGCTGTCAGTTCATCTTCATATACTTCCAGCTCCAGGCCGCTCTCGACCACCCGTACCAGCCAGCGGTAAGGCAGTCTCTCAATCAGTTCAACGGCACGGTATCCCCTGTAGGGGCGTTTCAGAAATACAATGTCTCCTTCTTTCATTACAGGATAGCTTTTAAGGTGGATGAATCGGAAATGTTTTCCATGCAATTCTCTCTTTTGACCGTCCTCAGCCGCTTCAGCAGATAGAGGAAGTAGTCCCGGTCGTAGATACGGAACAGGAACTCTTCTCCGGTCTCCTTGACCTGCCCGAAGAAAGTGGCGGATTCCCGGTTGGTGGGATACTGGAAAAAGCAGCCGCCGGAAATGATGGTAAGATCTTCCTGGAACGCACGGTCCATCAGGCAGTCCGGTGTTTCATAGGTACCTTTTCCCCAACAGTACCGGTAATGGCTGTTCCGCAGGCTTTTCAGGGTATGGGTCATATCTGTCCTTGCCTGCCGGCGGTCATCCCGGTAGACAAGGTTGCACAGGAAAACCGGTGCTTTGCCGTCCACTGAAAAGGAATAAGGTGTCATATGCCAGAGGTCCGTGTCGTTATCACCGACCGGTGTATCCTTCCCTTTGAGGAGGAAAGCCTTCCGCCGTATCAGTTCCATGTGCCGGTCCACTTCCTTGTCCAGTATGGCTTGCGGTGTGCAGACGGACCGGATTCCCTTGAAGAACCGGTTTTCCCGTGTAAAGCAGAATTCGGCCAGTTCCCCGTAATAGGGCTCGGACAGGAAGAAGGAGTCCTCCCGCTTCCGTATCGGTGGAAGCACGTTCAGCCGTTCAAGATATTCCTTCTTCGTGATTTCCTCGAAGGGGGCACACAGTGCCTGCCGGTAAAGGCGCATCCGCTTTTCCATCTGGCGGGGTGACAGGGCCGTGATGTACGGATTGTCTTTCCGGATGCGCAGCTCTTCCAGCGTTTCTCCGCTACTGTCGCTGTGCAGTCCGTCTGACATGATTGTCTGGCAGACCCCGCTGAAACAGCGGGAATCTGCAATGAATCGGGTTCGGCTGTCCATGGCTACAGCGAGTTGAGGTTCAACACACGTTGGGCGGCAAGCACCGCATTCTGCGTCAGCTGGCGCTGCCAGGCCTGCTGCTTGGGAGACCACTTGAATCCGGAAGCCTTCAGCTCCTTGCGCATCCCGTCGTTGGGAATGCTGTCGAATAAAATCTGCAACCGGTCTGCTTCGTAGTTCCAGACCAGCGTTCCCCCTTCAAACGCCACTTCCCGTTTTTCCTTCTCCCGGATTTCTTTCAGTTTCAGCCGGTTCTGGCGGGCCACTTCCGGCAGCTGGAAGAAACGGTTGCGTGCCGTGATGACCGGCTTGCCGCTGTGGACATTGTACTCCCGGATCAGGTCCACCGCCTTCTCCACGATTTCCACTTCACCCTTGCCGGCATAGGTGCTTACCTTGTTCAGGATGCTGCTGACAAACAGGGCACGGCTGTACCCTCTGGCCCGTCCTGCATCAATTTCATGGATGGTGTGTGCGCTGCTGGAAATGTCCCGTTTCAAGCGGTTCCATGACTCTTCCTGATGTTTTTCCAGATTGGAAACATCCTTCATTCTTTCATTTTCCTTCATGTCTCATTGATTTTTAGGTGAAACTTCCGGTTCCGTGGAACCGGTATTTGATTTGATTGTATATCCTTTTGTCCGTTCATGCATCCGTTTCATGGCAGGACAGGAATCCGTAGTCGGCCGTGTCATCCGGCACATCGTCCCATACCAGCCGGTAATCCTCGTAGATCCGGCTCCAGTCCTCTGCAGACAGGCGCGGAAAAGAGGGGGAATACAGGCTGCGGAGGTCTTCCAGCGACAGGGACGGGTGCCGGTGCAGAATGTCGTGAATCTCCTCCTCGCACTCGAAGAAGGAATCATAGAGTGCATCTGTCCCCTGATGGACATAGACGGCTGTGCAGTCCTCAATGAGATGCTCCACGAAGTCCAGACATTTCTGCAGGTCCTTCTTGACGGTGATTTCCTCGTCCGTATGGGCATTGTAATAACCGCAGCTGACATTGGCACAGCTCACTTCCAGCCCGTTCTCCTTCAGCGTGAGGACATCCGTCATCAGTCCGTTGTTCTCCGCATAGCCCCACCTTTCGGGAGCAGCCTCCCGGATGAACTCTCCGGAACACAGCTCCGTGAAGCTGATGGCCGTAATCAGGTCGGAATTCCCTTTCCGGTCGGGCTGGACGACAAACCGCACGTCGTCAAAGAACGGCATGTATGCCCGGGAACTGCCCCTGCACCCGGTTTCCTCCTCACGGAAGAACACGACCTTGAGGACATCGTATTTCCGCAGGCATTCCAGACAGATGAAGATGCCGTTCTTGTCATCGGCCCCCAGGTTCTCGAATCTCCGCTTTGACGGGGAATAGCCGAAGAGGATGCCTTTGGCTTCGACGGCCCTAAAGTCCTTTGAATGCCTGCAATGGGACACCTGGTCCAGATGGCTCACCAGGCAGGGATAGGACTCGCCGCTTCCCTTGGTTACATACAGGTTCCCGAAGCTGTCCTTTTCCAGGCTGATTTCTCCGGGAAGCCCGTTGATGTAGGAACAGAGGAAGCGGACCATCTTCTGTTCCTTTCCGCTCGGGCTGTATATGCTATACAGCTTCTTCAACAGTTGCGTATTCATGTTCTTCTTCATAAGCGTTCGTATCATCGGAATAATTCAGTGGAAGGCCGGTTTCCGGATCCAGCAGGTCGTAGTATTCATCTTCGAAACAGCCCGCCTGCCCGTTCTCCAGCAGACTTTCCACGGTATCCACATGGATGGTCAGGGACCGGTAAGCTTCTTCCTGCGGGTTCCAGATATGGATTTCCGTCAGTTCGTCCGCATCTTCAAACCAGGCCTTGTCGTATTCGGAGTAATGCCAGTAGTTTTCCTTGTGGCTGCTCTCGGCATTCTTCCGGCATTGTTCGCAGCAATAGTATTCTTCGGTGATTTCCGAGTAGACGGAGTGGTCTGTCAGGCAGTATCCTTCGCACCAGTCACAGCAGACCGTATCATCGTGATGGTAATAATCACCGCAGGAGGATATGTAGTTGAAATCCTCCAGGTCGTCCACATCCACTTCGATTTCCCGTCCCTGCATGTAGCAGACCCGGGTTTCCGTGCAGTAGCGCTGGTGGTATTCATCCCATGCCTCGTCGCTTTCGTCGTCATCGCCGTTCAGGTTCCGGTCGGTCGTGTCCAGCAGATAGTCATCTTCCGAATGCTTGTAGTTGTAGGCCTTCCTTCCGTCGTAGTCGTACCACTTGAAGGAATCCTGATAGGAAAGCGTATTGTCTATGCCCAGGTCGCAGTCTATCTCAAACCGGCGGTCAAAAAGCGAACTTCCGTCAATGCCGACAAATGCGTTCGCTTCATGGCAGGATGCCCCCACAATCTTGTATCCGTCGATGCGGTTTTCCTGGATCAGCTTGTTGACCAGCATGTATTTCAGCATCTCGTCCTCACCGGTGGTGTACTGGCGCTCCAGCAGCCTCCACCGTCTGTTGTCCTGGTCGGTCACTTCGGTGAACAGGATGGCCCTAGCCACAATCTTTCCTTCCTCGTCCTTGAGATAGGCTGCTTTGGCCAGTACCGAATCCAGATAGAAGAAATGCCTGTTTTTGTCCGTCATGCAGGAGTTGAAGTTTCCCTTGCACCGGTAGCTGTCATAGATGGCCTCGAAGTTGTTGTCCACATGCAGCTCCATATTGGATGTACAGCCCAAAGAGAACGTGTGCCACTGCTTGGTGAACACATCCCCGCACAGCCAGTTCACGACACTGGGGGAAAGGACCTTTCCTACGGAGGTCTCCAGCATGACGGCTCTCAGGAACTTGGCCGACTTCATCTTGAACACCCTGCTGCGTTCCATATTGACATAGCGGATGGAACCGTAGTCACCGTCTTCACAGATACCGCGAGATTCATCCGTGCGGTACTGCCCGGACCAGTAGGTGCATCCGATCAGCTCCACCTTGTGGGGAAGCGAATCATCTCGCTTGCCGGAACTGCATACGGCATCGGTGACAGACTGCTGCAGTTGAGCCATGTCCTTGATGTCAAGCAAGGTGAAATCATTCCTTTCCCGGCAATATTTCAGCAGGGCTGCATTCTTCAGATGGCTGAGCAGGATCTTGTTCTTTCTGACCTCTGCGCCGTTGCTTCTTTTTTCCACTGCGAAAATTTCCTTGAACTCTTCGTAGTTCCTGAACCGATAGTACAACATAGGCTAAAGGGTTGTGGCGTTAATGACTGGGTTATTTCCAAATGGCGGAATTGACCGGTCCGCCTGTTCTTCCCTGCCGGTATAGGCACATCCGCTTTCCGGTACGTATTCCGGAAAACCTTTCCAAGACTGGTATCTTTTCATGATTCTTGATGGATTAAATTTGACATGACCGGCTCCTTGGAGCGCGGTATTCCTGTTTCTTACATGCCCCGTCCTGTTTTTTGCCTTGTCCAAAGCAAGGCTTGGCGGAAAAAATACCGGAACGGAGTGAGGATGATTTTTTCCTGCCAACCAGCCCGCAAGGGCCGCCTTGCCTGCGACAAGGCAAAAAGCTATCTTTGCAGGGAAGAACTAGGAATATCTGCGGATAGATACTTGAAGAACCGCTGTCTGTTTGAGGGAATAAAAAAAACGGGAATAACCTTGGATGGCTACTCCCGTTGTTGAGGTGAGGGTGGTTTTTACCGTTATGGATGGGTTGGCAATGCAAATTTGTCCTGTAAGGTCTGCATTTCAAATGCGATGGTGGAATTCATGATTTTTGCATAGATTCGGGTGGTACGTATATCCGTATGCCCCAGCATCTTGGCAATGGACTCCAATGAAACCTTGTTCGCTATGGCCAAGGAAGCGAATGTATGGCGTGCGATATGTGTGGACAGTTTCTTCTTGATGTGACAGATGTCGGCTATTTCTTTCAGGTACCCGTTCATGCGCTGGTTGGAAGGGACCGGCAGCAGGAATCCCCTTTCAGAGTAGCCCGGTCTCGACTTGTATTTTTCCAGAATCAGTCGGGGGATATCCAGAAGGGGGATGTCGCACATGTTGTCCGTTTTTTCCCTGGCCTTGCGGATCCACCAACGTCCGTCGTCAGCCTGCACGATGTGTTCAGCCTTCAGGTGCTTTACATCTGTAAAGGCGAGTCCGGTGAAAGAACAGAAGATGAAAATGTCCCGTACGGTTTGCAGACGCTCGATGTCGATGTCTTTGGCAATAATGCGGCGAAGTTCAGATTCATTCAGAAAGTCCCGGTTGGTCTTGGTCTGCTTGAAATGGATGTCGGCAAACGGGTCTTCATTGATCCACTTTTTTAGAATGGCGGTCTTGGTGATTTTTTTCAGGTTCTTCAGGTATTTGACCGTAGCATTTTGGGCACATCCCTTTTGGGTCTTGATGAAATGTTCGAATTTGGTGATGAACTCATAATTGATGGATTTGAGAGGAATGTCGGCGCAGTTGTACTGTTCGCGCATGAATTCCACCAGGTAACGGACCGTCCGTTCATAACGCAGTACCGTCCCTTTTGCATATTCCTTGTCCATCAGTTCCCGGTACTCCTGATTATGCTCATTGAATGTTTCAATCAGCATTTTGGGTGAGTCATACCCTCCATAGAAGATGTTCTTGATGGTTACGGCAGTAATGGGCTTGCCGTCCGCCTCCAGTTGTCGGTGTATTTGGAAAACCCTGTTTCTAACCGTTTCAAGATAGAGGTTGATTTCCTGGTGTTTCCTGTCCTTTCCGACAGCACATCCTTTCAAGTGGTTCCATTTGTCCGGTTCCACACTCCGTTTGACTTGTACTTCAGCGCGTTTGCTGTTCACTGTAATACGCATACAGATGGGTGCCTCTCCATTTTTTAGAAGCTTGGATTTCTTGATGAAGAACAGCACCGAAAATGAGTTGTTTTGCATGGCCATACTCTTTGTTTTTGACGTTGTAAAATTACTGTTTTTAACGCGAGTTGGATTTATGCAAAATACAGATATTCAATGAAATAGAACCTAAAAAGGTGGACTTTTTTAGACCGGAAATCAAGTCCACCTTTTCGTCCACCTCGTAAATGCCGTAAAGTGCCTCAATTTGCCGTTTTGTAGAAAAGAAAAACCGCTGACAATGTTTGATTATCAGCGGTTTACGTTAAATTGCTTTTTGTTTGAGTGATCCGCCTGGGGCCCGAACCCAGAGCCCCAATCTGCCTTGGGGTAATTGGGTAAAATGTAATGTGTTTATTATCAGATGTTTGCGACTGTATAGTTAGGCATTGCTTACAAAAATAGGTTCAGTTCCTGCAATATTTGCTGATGAACCTTGTAGGACATTAGTATTCAACCAGATACATCGAGCTATTAAGTACGGACTTTTCAGAGAACCACCTTTTTCCATCTTAATCAAAGAAGAATTTGACGTTACGGAGGTAGCATTTTCCGGCTCGTCGGAACGGACAGGAAAAGCTGGTTATTTCTGTTTCTTTTGGGAGTTCCTACATTCCGCAGTTTTGGCATGTCCGTTCACATAAGTACGGGCTTCTTCACGGAATCTTTCACGTTCCGATGTTCCGGGTTTACCGAACTGGACATCCATGAGTTCGTCGATGTTTGTTAGACCGTTTTCTTTTAAAATCTCCTTTTCTGTCTTCATGTTCCAAAGATAGTTCTCTTGATAGAAAAGGACAAGTTTTATGGTGTAAAATTGTGAAGAACGGTGTGATAAGGTTTAAGTATAGTATACGCTAGTTATGGTTTGAGCAACTTCTTCTATATGGGTATTATAAATTGAGTTCAACATATTATTGTACTTTAGACTTTTTGATAAAGACTAATAGCTTTTCCTTGTGTCTTAATTTTTTGGTATTTGTATTAGGTTCATGTAAATTTATTATTAGTGATGAAGATATAGTGCTACAATGTTTTTGGGAGTAATAGCAAATAATAAAAGTATAAAATCAATACTATACCTGAGTTCGGGATAAGTTTAGAATAAGGCCAGTTGTTTTGAGTCCTCAATATAGTATCCTTGCAATGCATCCGGTTTGTTTTCAAAGAAACAATAAGCGCCCAGTACAGCCACCAGATTTACCAGGAAATTCGTTATCGAACGATGTCTGGAATGCACAAGCTGTGCTTTGTTTTTGAGCAGATCGTTAATCGTCTCAATGATATACCTCTTTCTGAGCATCATCTTGTCATAAAAGGACATAAGCCTGTTCTTCATATTCGTCTTAATTCCATGTACCAGCTGAATGTCGTCGTCAAATAAGGAATCAAATAGTTTGGGAGAGATGTAGCCTCTGTCTGCAAAGGCCTTTCCATACAAATCTTTGGCCAGTACTTTCCATACTTTCGGATTCCTATCGTCAACATTCGCTCCTGTAAGACAAAATGTTATGATTTCTCCTCTGTCATTACACAACAGATGAAGCTTGAATCCGTGACACCATCCCATCGTTCCTTTGCCATCGGTTGCCACTCCTTTAAAAACTTTGTTGGCATAACGTCTTAGGTTGTGACATACCGGTATCATGGTGCTATCAGCAAAACTTATACCCGTACATCTTCCGAACGCAAAAAGTTTGAGGAAGAAAACTAGCTTAAAAAATACGCGTTGTTCCAGTTCTATAAATCTGTTATATGAAACCGCATTAGGGAAATCACGTTTCATGTGTTCACGAATATAATAGATGTAATAGTGCTTGAAATTACGATAAGTCCCGAAATGGAAAAGGAGAAGAATAGTCATTATTTCACTATCCGATAGCGAAGCTTTTCGATTACGATGTTGCTTTCCATCAGTGACCGGAAGAAGATTTTTCTTCAATTCAGACTCAAAATTCTTATCAAACTCATCAATAATACAGAAAATTTCCGTAACTTTATCCTTGGTAATCATTGTTGTTAATTTGTAATTAATTGTTTGTCAGACTTAAATATACAAAATAATTCGGTGATTACCAACTTTTAAAGATACTTTCTTATCCCGAACTCACGTAATACTATACCATAAAAGTGAGAAAACACTCTTTTAAATTATTTGGATATAGTCAGTTGTAATATTTCTTGAAATGAAACGGATTTGATTTTGAAATTTCATAGTCAGGTACAAATAGTTGCTATGTTTCAAAATAAATACGTTTTCTTTCAACTGCCCTCTTTTTTGAGCAGAACTCAGTTTAACAACTATGTTCGTAAGTATTGATGATAACCATTATGTGAAGTATGTTACTTCCTAGAGTCAGATACTCTCGATTATGTTTGGAGCAACTGAGTAACCATGAGGAACTGCGAGGTTTGATCGTTGATTTATAGGTATATATGCCCAAGTAATATCATCCTGGATTAGTTCATGAATCTATTGTTAAGACAATTTTTGCCACAGCCAACTAGAACCGTGATTACAGAATCTTCGAGGACTTTGCATTCTATATGATGAAAGAATCCTGTGAGAAGCGGTCAACCAACATTCCTGACATTTCGGCAAGAAATATGCATTTGATTCAATAGCGATTCCGTTATGTCTTGTAACATTTCCATGGACAAAGTTCTGAAGTAAGAAAAGAGGAGTGGAAGCTCACGTTTTATATAATATTGAAGCACAAATTTCTGTCTTCTATACTGTGACTACTGCATTAAAGCACGATTCCCCAGCAAGATATTTAGTCCATTATGAGCCAAGTGCTTATTATAATATTCGATGGGGCTTATGACTCTTTTAAAGAACTTTATAGAATACACCTTACAGAATCTTTCTTTGTTGTCAGAGCTAGACGAACTTAAATATAAGACAGTCAAATGGAAGCGAAGAATGTCAAAGGATGTATTGACAGATGCGGAAGTGAAGCTTACCGGATATCTATCCGAGAGGAAATATCCGGAGTCATTCAGACTCGTTCGATATACGATGAAGAAGATGATCGTGAGTTCACTTTTCTGACGAATGCAAAACATCTATCAGCATTGGATGTCGCCAATTTTTATAAGAAAAATGGTTGGTTGAACAGTTCTTTAAATGGCTCAAGCAGTATCTTAAGGTTAAGAAACTAGTGAAATTAATAGGAATGTTATTGAAAATGGAACGGGACACATATTTTTTCACTAGTGTTGTCTTTGTATTCTAATATTTTTTCGTAACTTGCTTCTCTTTTGCGTATATGCAATCTATTATTTGTATTATAAATAATTAGACTATGTTATAAGAGGAAAAGTATTTTATGATAAAAATGAAACTTTGTAGAATGGAGACTAAAATTTAGGCTATCAAGTTTCTTTTATAACATTGTCAGTACTATTTATTAAAAAGAATGAAATAATGACTGATGTTTTTGATAAAGTTTTTTCTGAAAAATTAAGTGCTATAATAGCTATCACTTCATTGATATGTTTCTTTGTTGCTATTTTTGTTTTTTTGTTTTATGGGAGTTGGCAATTTAGCCAAGTTTTAGATGAGAGTAAAGTAGGTCAGTTTGGAGACTTTATTGGGGGAGTTGTTGGCACTTTATTAGCTTTTGTCGCAGCTATTTTGTATTATGTAGCTCTAAAAGAACAACGTAAAGATATTAAGATAAACCAAACGTCTATAAATCTCCAAAATGAAGCTCTCGGAAAACAAATTGAAGAATTTGAGAAACAAAAGGAAGAATTGGCTTTAGCTAGAAATGTATACGAACAGCAATATAAAACGATGAAGGAACAGGAGCATACGATGAAGATTCAACAATTTGAATCTAGTTTTTATTCCTTTTTAAATGTTTATATTACCATTAAAAATGAGCTTAATAATAATGATCAAGACAAGGATTTTTTTAAAACTATTTTTATAGAACTAAAGAATTCGGTTAATGATAATCTTGTTTATGAACCTTTTCTACGTTGCCATCAAATAGTAGAGGAGAAATATATAGAATTATTTTTGCATAATAAAGGTAAGTTATCACATTACTTTAAGACAGTGTATAGATTGCTGAAAATTATAGATAGTAGTGTATATCTAAACCAGAAGGAGAAAATATTTTACACAAAAATAATAAGGTCTCAGTTAACAGACTATGAATTATTAATAATGTATTATAACTATCATTCTGTTTATGCCAAGAAAGCCATAAATTTGATTTATAAATATAATATTCTTAAGCATGTACATCCTTTGTCAAAAATCGAATTTAATAATAAATATGGTATTACTACTGAAAATAATTATGCTTTAACGGCTTTTCTCGAAGGATTTTCAATTTTATTAGAAAAAACTATTAATCAATTTTGTGATTCATTTGAATTTCAAGAAGTTCAAGAGGAATATTCTAATTTATCTGTTATTGTTTCAATTTCTTATACTGAAGCTGTATCAATAAAGATTTCTTGTTTAAATAAAATGTTAATACCTGAAAATTTTGAACATATTATATATGATTATTTATTTGATAAACTATTTGTAACTCAGTTTAAAAAAATCAACGATGAATTTGCTTGTAGAAATTATACAGAGGAAGAAGGAATTGTATCATTTGAATACATACTTAATGAACAATTAATTCAGAAACTAAATAAAGATACAGAATATGATAGCTAATAATATAGAAGAACTTTTTATTGAAGTATTCAAGAATAATCTAAAAAAAGATGCAAGAACCGTTTCTGTTGCGACATTATTAAGTGATCGATATTTAAAGCGAATTAAATACGATCCTTATTATCAGCGTAATTATGTTTGGGAAAAAGATAAACAGTCTTTTTTTATTGAAAGTGTTATATTAGGAACAGAGATTCCTCCACTTGTTTTCTATAAATCTGGAATGAAAGTGGAAGTTATAGATGGAAGACAGAGATTCGAGACTCTCAAAAGATTTAAAGAAAATGATTTCTCTTTACATTTATCTGGATTATTAGAATTACAGGCTCTTGCAAAAAAGACATTTAGCAAGCTAAATCATGACATCCAACAATTGTTTTTGAATACTAAAATTCGTATTTTTGAATTTGAGATTGTTGGTATGCCTACATTAGATTCTACAATAGAAGATAAAATAAAAAAAGAGATATTTAGGCGATATAATTCTGGTATTACTCCTTTAAACCAATCAGAGATAGATAATGCCAAGTATGATTCAGATTATTTTTCAGATTATTTTAAGCAAGAACTAAAAGCAAATACTGATTTATATAATAAAATAAATAAATGTTTCTTCGGCAATAGTACTAAAATAAAAAATGAGCTTATAGTAGACATGGTCACGTTTTTAAGAAAATCATTGATATTAAGCTCTTTACCGATATCTAGATACGCAGATAGTGGTAAAAATTTCTTTTTGGATTTATTATATGATAACTATATTAGTACAGCTAATGAAAACGAACGATGTGTTGTCGATGATATTAATATTTTGTTAAAACAAATAAATGATATAGCAACTCATATTAAAGTTGATAGTTGCAATGCCTATGAATGTCTTCTATGGGGAATACGTATTCTTAATAATGAGAATGTGACTTTTGATATTAGTAAATATGCTCATGAACTTAATGATCATTACAACAAAAATATCCATATATATCAAACGGATAGCGATCATTATTATGGTAATATAGTGGCTCGATTTACAGATACTGCAAGTCTTTTAAATAAATTAGCAAACTTTGATTTTAAGATTTATTTAAGATCTTCTGATTTTAAAAGTAAAATTAATTCTCTCAAGCAAACCGAAAAGGATGCAGAACTTACCATGGATAGACTTGCCAGATTAAGGATTAATAAACCTTCACCTGCGTCGAAGCCTATTGATCAGATTATGTCTGATTTAGCTTCCAACTATTATTTAATTAGACCATCTTATCAAAGACAGGAAAAAATTAGTTTAAAAAAAGCATCTTCTATCATTGAAAGTATTTTATTGGGTATTAAGCTTCCTCCATTATTTATATATGTAAGAAAAGATGGAATAAGAGAAGTTATCGATGGACAACAAAGGTTATTATCAATTATAGGTTTCTTAGGTAGGACCTATACTAATGAGGAAGGTTTAAAAGTTCATTCTACTAATCATAACTTTAAATTAAAAGACTTACGAATACTAAAAAAATATAATGGAAAAAGGTATTCTGATATTATATCAGAAGTTGAAGATACAATATTAGACTTTGATCTAGATGAAATAGAAATTAGCCAAGATTTAAACGAAAAGTTTGAACCTACTGATTTATTTATTAGGTTAAATAGTAAGCCATATCCTATAAAACCTAACACTTTTGAGATGTGGAACTCCATTGTTGATAAAGATGTAATACAATTGTTAAAAGGAATTACTGCAAAGTATGTATCTTGGTTTTATATAAAAGCTCTTGATGATATAGAAGAGACGAGAAAAGATAGGATGCAGAATGAAGAGTTGATTACTATTCTTTCATATTTGTGTTATAATAATGTTAAAACGGGTGATTTTACTAAGGTTCTTGGATTTTATCCTCGTATGGAGAAATTTACTTGTAGACTCAAAACGAAGTATAATTTAACGGAGTTGTTAGAGAGTTTTGAGTTTAAACCAACAGAGAAGGAACTCTTTATAAAAAGTATCCATAAAACAGAAAATGTAATAAATTTAATAGAAAGTGTTTTACTGGATAATAATGCGACAAAAGAAAGCTTTAATGCGATTTTAAATATAAAGAATCTCCAAAGATTTAGTCGATCATATCAAGAATTCTATATATTGTGGATTATGCTATATGACTTATCAGCTCAATCGGCAATGGAGCATAAAATAGAAATTATGTCTGACCTTAAAGAGATGTTTTCTTTATTGAAAAATATCAATGATTGTTCTGTAGACACAGAATATGTTGAAAGATTTATTTTGAAATTAAAATCTCTGAGTACAAAATACAAAACTTATTAATAATGCGAATCAGAGAGCCAACTCCTGATTCGCATTAATAAGAGAAATAAAGCTTTCCGCTTTTTGTCTTTTCGTTATAAATTAATATATTTGTTGTGTTGGAACAAGGCAAATTCCTATCGGAAAAACATAGAAATGAAACAGGTGCAGAGTCGGGTGCTTTTCTTGGAGGATTATTCTAACACACTGAATATCAGTTTAGATTAAAAACTCCGTTAGTCCCGTACGCACCGCAAATACACTAAGACAACAAAGTGTCAAAAGTAAGTAAATCAGCTCTAAATCATGGATTTAGGGCTGTTTTTTTGTTGTCCCTACGACAACCTAATACTCCCCTAAAAGTCATCTTGCAGACAAAAAGCGTTTCCAAATCGTTACCTAAAATTTGGACGCCAAAAAAAGTAACGATTTCGCAGATATGTCGCTGATTTGTCGCAGTTTAGACCATCAGAAACACATCTAAGAATAGTAACGATTTGAATATAAACCGGTAGCGATGGCAACCGATATATATTCACTAAGACGTTTTTTCAATATTTCCTTTAAAAGTCTCCGATAATACCGTTAAGTGTCTTGGCATAAATAATTCATTTGCAACACGTTGAGATTAATTTTGCAACCAAAAAAAACAAAAGTTATGCGAAGTACATTCAGAGTTTTATTTTATTTAAAGAAAGGTGCTCCATTAAAGAATGGAATGTTACCTATTATGGTTCGTATCACCATTGACGGTGAGAAAGTCGAGTTCAGTACCAAACTGGAAATAGAAGAGAAGAAATGGGATATAAAATCTGCTAAAGCGGCAGGACGTACCCCGGCAGCTAATGAAATCAATTTAAAGTTGGATAAAATGCGCGTGGAGTTCAATATCCAAGAAAGAAAATTCTATGTCTGAATAAGTACTGATTTGCCCGCTTATATAGGATTGTGGTTGCGTTCCCTTATGAAAAGAAGAAATAATTTTATTTCCTTTATGAAAAACAAGTGCTACACAACCCGCCGGGATAGAACGCTGAAAGCCTTGCTTTACATCATCTATCCTTAAAAACCAATATTGCTTTATATAAGGAGCGAGCAATTTGGTAGGTTGTATTACTTGAATTTTCTCCATTTTGCCTTAACTATCAGGCAAAAGTAAGATTTCTTAGATTGATAATAGGTGTAAAAAAGGGACATTCTAACAAAAATGCAAAAAAACACAGTAGAGAAGTTAGAAGCATGATACTCTGTTAATAAATCTTTAGATAATGTTCCAAATGAACTATTTTACTATTTTTGCACCAACTCAAACAACCACCGCAACACCAAGCAATCTAAAGAATTGCACACGTGGGGTTATTAGTGGGAGAAAGAATTAAGAGCTTGCTAAGAGATTGAGTACGTGAGGAATAGAAATAAGGTTCATCTTCCGTACGCACCGCGAAAGCAAATAGCAAATTAAAGCAAAGCTCTGAAATTCAAGTATTTCAGAGCTTTTTCTTTTTCTCGCTCCGGCAAAAATGGGGACCCGAAATATCCGGTGCATAAGCAATTTTCGAGTTTCAGCTTTCTCAGACTTACATCACAAGAATAAGAAACTGAGCAGCAATGAATGGGCAGACCGTCCTCCGGATAGGGACAAAACTGGAAGAAGGTATAGGCAGAATCCACGTATGTCCCATGCTTTTTATTATGAAGGTTCATGTAAACCCTCGTCCCACGCACGTGGGCTCGACGGTTCACGCAGGCAAACCGGCGAACACACATGCGTGGGACGAAGTTTTGTAATAAGGTTTCGGGAATTATGCGCCAAGCTTCTCTGCATTACACACAGGACATGAAGGGAAAAAGTGCCCATATACGGGGAGCAAAAGCCATACTTCCGGCACTATAGACAACGGAGTTCGCCCCTTAATCACCATATTTGCACGAAGAAAACGGAAAATAAGCCCGAAATAGACATTAACAAATGTTATTTATTATAAACGAGAAACAAAAAAAAACACGTGGTTAAATTCTTGCTGTCAGATAGTTAAAGCCGAATATGAGAAGAAAAAGTAGTGCTGGCAAAAATGATGATTTTTAAAATCGGGGTCTGACTTACGAACTACAACTGCATGTGTAAAATAGGATATTCTTTACCTTCTCCGTCCAAATCGGACCTTTTGTATACGCTAAAGCCTATATATTTATAAAAACCGACAGCTTGAATATTCTGCTCGTTCACATCGACTTTCGTTACCTGCAAATGATTTATGGCATAAGTAACCAGTTTTTTACCAATTCCTGTGCCTCAATAATTATTGGTAATAAACAACATTTCAAGATTTCCTTCTGCAATTCTCATAAATCCGATTAAGATTCCCTCCTGTTCAAACCCGAATAGAGCGACATACTGAAAATATACCGAAAGCTGTTCCTTATAGTAATAGAAAATCTTCCTCTGTAAGAAAATCATGTGTACTCAATACTGCACTTTCCCAAATTTCTATCAAACGTGGATAATCCGTAACTTTAATTTTTCTAATCATAATTGTAATTGCTATTTAAAACCGCAAAGTTCGGAACTTATACATTCAATACACTGAACCCAAGTTAAAAAATACGTTTACGGATTTTGCTTAGTACTTGTGGCATGATACCCAAATAAGAAGCTATATCTTTGAGTGGTATATAGTTTAATGTAATACCATATTCTTCAATCATCTGTAGATAATACTATTCAGGAGAATATTTAATCAAGTCGATATTTCTTTTCAAGAGTTTATTCAGTAGTATATCAAATCTTCAAATACAGTTTTCACCTTAGGAATAGCTGTATACAGTTCATCTACTCGCCTCTTGTCTATTCGGTAAATAACGCTATCTATAATTGTCTACACATTAAATGTAAATCTTGTTTGTAAGGTAAAAGATATGTTCGACATTGAAAACGTACCTTCTTTACAAAACCAAAAAATTTGCTTTTCCCCTTTATGATTCAAAAGCCAAAAACGCAACATCCCATCAAAAACGAAATAACTATATCTTTCTATTTCTCCTTCCTTAATCAATAATGTATCTTTACTAATCAATATCCGCTCAAAATATTGGTCAAACAACTTAGATTCCTCCAAATTAAAAATATTGATGCTAAAATTAGCTCCTTTAAGTAATTTTTCTAAAAGCATAATATTTACAGACTATAGTTTTCATCAGTTTTGATAGCCGATTTTTATTCCAGAATACCGAAACGAACCAGAGCGTTCCGGATACCATGCTCATCCACTGTCTCCGTTATATAATCGGCAACGCTTTTCACAGCCTCGGAAGCTCCTCCCATAGCTATTCCCATCCCGGCTGCACGAATCATGGAAATATCATTCCCACCATCACCAAAAGCGATGGTTCCTGAAACATCAAATCCATAATAGGAAGCAAATTCATTGATACCCATAGCCTTGTTTACTCCCGCCACATTGACATCCGCAAAGAAAGGGTTCCATCTGGAAACAGAAAGTCCGGAAAGTTGTGCCATAACTTCTTTTTCCATTTCTTCATCACAATATATACATAACTGACAACATTCGCCTCCCATAAACTCCTTTTCAATGTCTGCCACTGGCGGTGTAGGGTGATTGACCAACCTGGCCAATTCGATGACGGTCGGATTGAGTTCGTTGACAAAAATACCTTTATTTGTTTCGATAGCCAGAGCAAACCCATAATGTTGAGCCAATACCAGTACCATCTGAAAATCCTTTTCGGGAATCTGTTTACGAGATATAGGAGTGCCATCTCTCAGTACACAATCGGACCCATTCAAAGCTATCACTGCATCGTATGGAATCTCTTCAAGCTCGTGAAGATCGGTAAACGCCCTCCCAGTTGCTATTATGATTTTTATACCGGATTCATGAACTTGCTGCAACGCTTCGATAGCCGACTGCGGAACGCGGTGAGTGTCGAAACTCACCAATGTTCCGTCTACATCTAAAAATATAGCTTTGGTCTCCATTATAAAATATTTTGGTCTAATAAATTCATTCTATCTGCATCATCTCAATTTTGTGAATATCTATATTCATTCGGTGCAACTCCCGTTGCTTTCTTAAACACCAGACTGAAATATTGCACACTCGGATAGCCCAGCCGACGCGCTACGGCAGCAGGTGTATTACCGCCTTCCGATAACATTTTCTTGGCCGTGTACAAGCATTTGAACTGGAAGTATTCAGCCAATGTCTTACCCGTCTCAAACCTCAGCAAATCATCAAAGTAAGCCGTCGAAAGATTCAGTTTTTCGGCACAGCATCCGGAAGTGGGCAGCTTCCCCTCCTGCAACTTTCCGGAAGTGATATACTCGTCCAATATCCCTTCCATTTTCCCCAGAATCATCTTGTTCTTATTCTCACGGGTGATGAATTGCCGCTCATAGTAACGTGAGCAATAATCCAGCAGCAATTCGATGTGACGGGACAGGATGGTATTGCTATGCGTATCAATGGAATGATGAAGTTCATCATCAATATTCTCAAGGCAACACGTCACTTTGGCCGTTTCGCGCTGTGACAGATGCAACGCCTCCTCCTTGCGGTAGAAAAAGAAAGTATAGTTGTCGATATGATTCTTTAACGTAGTACAAAGCAATAAATCGGGATGAAATGCCAGCAGCCAACCTTTGTCCGGAAGCGTATTGTTCTTGTTCATCCGGAATATCTCGCCGGGAGTAAGAAATACCATCGTAGCATTGGAATAATCATAATATTTCCGTCCGCAGCAGTCACAATCCCCTTCACAGTCCTCAATCAGTAGGATGGCATAGAATTCAAACTTCACAGCATCCTGATACACACTAGGATTTTCCAGATTAATAATGCTTACCTGAGGATGCAACGTTTTACATCCCAGGCACCGGTTACATTCACATACGGTCTTTATGTCCAATGTATTGTCTTTCATCACCTATAAAGTCATTCTCATTATTGTAACTTCAGATATATAAAATCTTAAGGATATGTTTTCCACACCTTCACAATATACCAATTACAAAATTAGAGGAAAATCCAGACATCTTCACTACCCTTATTACGGATTATATAACCTTAGTTACTGTTTTTATATCTGGCTACGTGACTTCATCTCCAGATACTTGTTTATCACGTCCACAGAAAGATTTTCCGGTGTAGTCAGCACAGAACTGATGCCGTGCTGCTTCAAGGTGGAGACTATCAGCCGTTTCTCGAATACAAATTTCTCGGCAATGACATGGCGGTAATACCCTTCCGTATCCCTCGCAGGAGTGGCGACGTACTCTTTCAGAGCGGCATCTTCGAAGAAGATGACCAGCAACCGGTGCTGGCGGTTCAACTGCTGCAAATAAGCCAACTGGCGATTCAAGCTGCCGATGCCGGAAAAATTGGTATACAGCACCAAAAGACTGCGTTTGTTGACGCGCTTGTTCAAATGTACGCACAATGAGGAAAAGTCGGTCTCCCCAAAAGTAGTCTGCTGGCTGTAAAGGTTCTCCAATAACGCCTGCATTTGTCCGGGCTGTCGGGAGGCGGGGATAAATGTATCAAAGTGCTCATTAAACGTTACCAGTCCGGCTTTATCCTCCTTCCGCATGACAACGTACGAAAGAACCAGGGAGGCATTAATAGCATAGTCCAGCAAGGTCATCCCGCGAAATGCCTGCTGCATAATCCGCCCCTTGTCTATCACGTTATAGATTTGCTGGGAACGCTCGTCTTGATAGACATTTACCATAAGTTCGTGCCTCCGGGCGCTTGCTTTCCAGTTTATCGTGCGGTAATCGTCGCCTTTCACATACTCCTTTATCTGTTCGAACTCCGTATGATGCCCCACCCTGCGGATACGTTTGATGCCCAATTCCGTCAAGTTGTCGCTGATAGCAAGCAACTCATACCGATGGAGCATCAGATAGGACGGATATACCTTGACATCCAGCGGAGCATCGCAAGTATATCTGCGGGAAAGCAATCCCATTCTGCCTGCCACAAACACCCGAATCCGTCCGAAAGAGTAAATCCCCCGCCGCGTGGGACGCAGATGATACGTAATCGTCCTGCCCTCATTCGCCTGGAGCCTCATCCGGAAATCAATATTCCGCAACTGGAATGCAAAAGGAATCTCATCCACCACTTCCACAGCCACCGGATGCGGATAACTGCTCTCCACACGTATGTTCACGGTGTTCTCATCTCCGTTGGAGAAGCGGGTAGCACACTGGCGGAATGCCCGGATGCCGCGAATGCGATAGAGCATCACCCCATCCACCAGCGCCGACACCGCCAAAACAAAAAGCGCCCACTGCCCGATTGCAAAGAATGGAGCAAAGACGTACCCGATACCCATCAGCAGGACTATCAGAACAAGAGCAATATAGAATCGGCGGCCTAATCTCATTTCGGCACTTCCACCTTATCAATCAGACGTTGCGTCACCTTTACCGGCGAATAGCCTTCCATCTCGGCTTCCGCTGTCAATATCAAGCGATGCTGAAGCACATACGGAGCAACGAACTTAATATCCTCCGGTGTCACAAAGTCACGTCCCTGCAACAGTGCATATGCCTTGGAGGCCTGCATCATTGCCACGGACGCACGCGGAGAAGCTCCTAAATATACAGCCTTGCTGGTACGCGTCTGCTGTACAATCAACGCGATGTACTGAAGCAGCGTGCGGTCTACAAACACGTGTTCCATCAGCCTGCGCAACGAAAGCAGTTCTTCTTTTGTGAGCACGGGCGCCAGGCTCTCCAACTTCACCAACGAAGCATTGGCGTGGTGGCGCTCCAGGATGTCCACCTCCTCCTCCAATGAGGGATATCCCATGGTTATTTTCATCAGGAAGCGGTCCAGTTGCGCTTCAGGCAACTTATAAGTCCCCTCCTGCTCCACCGGATTCTGGGTTGCCAGAATCGTATAGAGTTCTCCCATCTGATGCGTGGTACCGTCAATGCTGACCTGCCGTTCTTCCATAACCTCGAACAAGGCTGCCTGCGTCTTGGCGGGAGCGCGGTTTATCTCGTCCACCAGCACGAGGTCGGCAAACACCGGTCCTTGATGAAAGTCAAAGTCATTGGTTTTCATGTTGAAGACCGTAGTACCCAACACATCACTCGGCATCAAGTCCGGAGTAAACTGAATGCGGCTGAAGTCCGCCTTAATCAAGCGTGCCACCAGACGGGCAAGCAGTGTCTTTGCCACCCCCGGCACTCCCTCCAGCAACACATGGCCGTTTGCCAGGACAGCCGTCAGTACCAGGTCCACTATCTGCTCCTGCCCCACTATGACCGTAGCAATCCGGTCCTTCAACGCTTGTATCTTCTCGGAAAAGAGAGTCAAGTCCACCCGTTTTTCTGTGTTCTCTTCCATAAATATCTTCTTTATATATGATTGATTATTTCATTCATTTTATCGACAAGCCGTTTCATCTCCTTCTCAGAGATGCTGCGCCCTCCGTACACCACCGGCCTCACCTCGCGGATGAACGCGGCTATTTCCCCCGCTTCCATACCCGTCTTCCGGGCAATCCTGCCGAAAGAGCGCTCATCCTCTACCACTTCCTCCACATCCACTTGTATTTCCCTCCTCAGTTCCTCCGCAAAATAGAGATATTTCTTGCGGACTAAGTCAGCATGGTCCTTCTTCTGATAATAAAGAGTACCTATCAACTCTGCAAACTCCAAAGACTTATTTTCCGGTTCGCGGATAACCGGAATGGCGCGCTGCTTCCTGCGGGCTGTAAATATCATAAAGAGCAGGATGGAAACCATACTCAAGTACAATGCCCAGCGAAGCGGCGGCTGCGAAAGGAAATAGCGAAAAGGAGACATCTGTACCTGGGCTGTTTCTTTCATATAGCCTTCGGTACGGACAATGGGAAATCCACCCATCTGGGACAATATACGAAAAAGATAAGCCGCATTCTTCCCATCCAGCACACCATAGTTCGTAAAAAGCAGGGGAGTGGAAGCCAGTATAACTTCCCCCTTTCCCCAAGAAACCGACATGGCAACCGGATGAGCAGCTTCTCCGGTAACAGTTTTTTCCGCCAACACTTTACTAGAAATGGAATCTGCAAAGAAATAAGACTGACAAAGTTGGGGATAGAAACAGAAAGTCTGCTGCGGATAAACCGCCGAATCCCCCACCCAGCACAAACTGTCTTTCGAAAGCAATGCAGTGGCATATTTTTTCAAAGCCGACGGACTGAAATAGGAATAGCTGCACTCAAATCCCAGCGTATCTTTCAAAATACGGCTGAAAGAGCTCCCCACCAGCATAATCCGGTCTCCCTGTCCCGCCATCTTCAACATCGCCTCCACATCTACATCCGTCAAATGCAGGTTATCGGTAACAACCAGTATTCCGCGGCGGAGCGTCGTATCTTCCTGCTCCAGTTCATAAAAAGTCTTTCTCGACAACGAATATCCCTTCGGCAACGATGAAGACAGCAGGCTATCGAACACGGCACAGCCGAACGGTTGCTTGTCATAATGGCTGAACGTAGGGTTCCAGACAAACTTCTTTGGCAGACGGCACTCTATCGCAAACATCAACACCAGAAAAACAATGATACCGGCTATAAACCAATGGTTCCCCTTCATGCCGCCCCTCCTTTCTCCACTTCTTTCTGCAAATCCCGCATCGCATGGAACAAAGTTTCGGTCGCTTCAAAATTTCCGTAACGTACTCGTAGAAAATGGTTGGTCATTTGGCGGAAAGCTGGCAGACGGACTTCATAGATATATTGTGTTGGCGTTTTATATAACTGCCAGTCTATACGTTTTCCATCGCTGAGCTGTTTCAGCGTCTGCAGATAGAGCAAACGCACCGCCTCCCGATAATCCGTCCGGGCAAGCGCATCGGCAATTCTTTCCGCAAAATCCACTCCATAGATGGTGTCCTCCCCCACTGTATAGGGCAGGGTACTCTTGCGCGAACGCATGAACAGTTCCGGACGCTTCTTGTACACAAACCAAATGACCAATACCAGGATAAGAACGGCAATGCATATCAATACGACCTCCGAATATTCTGCCACCAACGTATTCCCGAATATCTTGTCCAGCAGCTTGCCGAACCATCTGCTGAACCACTCAAGTACATTAATTTCGGGAGCTATCAACTCACGACTGTAAGCAAACGCCGGGTCAGACTGCCAAGCGGCAACCTGTGCAGTATCACAAACCAGTGTATCAGCCGGAGCCATATTCATAGTCCGTTATCAGAGTTTATCAAAATTGTCAATATCACTCTCCACCATCACATAATCTATCTTTTCCGAAGCATGACCGTATTGATAAGCCAGTCCCAGCAATGAGAAAATCATGGACATATAAACGCCGAATGCCTGGACCACCGCCAGCAGATAAAGCACAAAGCTATAGGCTGCCGATACAGTGGCACCGCCACCTGCATCAGTCATTGCAAAGATATATTTCACAATAGTCCCGATATACCATGGAATCATCGTCACTCCCTGCAAGATGGCGGCGATGAATCCCATAACAATGGAAATCAGTACGATACCTCCCCAGGTAGCGAAACCCAGTCGGTAGGCCTTCTTCAAGGCATCTATGATATAGATATCTTCGAACAGATAGACTGGAGCCCAAATAGCAAGTGGCACAGACACCACCACAACGAGCAGAACGAACAAGAACGCAATCGCCATGAACGGAATGACGGTGGCTATAAAACCAACAATAAGCCCTACAAACAGCACCAAAAGCACACCGACAATCATTATCAGAAATACCCTTCTGACATTACCGAACAACAAGGGCTTCAGCATCCCTAACGTCACTCCCTCCAAGCGTTTTTCCCGTTCATTGTAAGTACGGACCAATGCGTAGACCAAAGAGGTCAGCATGACAGTTCCTAGCAGATAGAGAACGGCATACAGACTGTAATAAGTCACCAGTGCCATGATGGACGCTCCGACAACAGAAGAGTCGAACGAGCCTCCGGTCATATCACCCAGAGCCATTGTACCGCTCATCAGCCCGTTCAGGCTCAGTCCCTGAAGCAGACAAAGCGGCAACATCAGATATGTGGTGAATTTCATCAACGGCTTCCAATTCTCTTTGATAAAATCAAAGGTAGCAGTTAGTTTCTCTCCAAAAGAACGTTGTACATACAGTGCGATTTTAGGTTTCTGTGCTTCCATGCTTCTTTCTGTTAGGTAAATAAATATAATAAAAAAAGATAAACGACAAAGAGAGTAGAATAAAGCCGAACCTCAAAGCATCCGGAAGTTCGGTATGGCGGGTAACGAATCCTTCTATAAATCCTGCCATGATGAATACGGGTACCGTACCCACCACTATTTTCAATCCTTTTTTGGCTCCCCGTTTGAAAGATTCCAGCCTTGAATAGGTTCCGGGAAAGAGCCATCCGTTGCCCAGGGCAAGACCGGCGGCACCGGCTACAATAATCGCCCAGATTTCGAGTGTCCCGTGCAGCCAAATGGCAAGGAAGGACTCCCAAAGCAAGTCGTGCTGATAAAAGAAGGTTTGGAAAGCCCCTATCATGATACCATTGTTAAGGAGCATGTATCCGGTGCCAAAACTGGTCAGCAACCCCATGGCAAAGCAGTTGAAGGAGACCATGATATTGTTCAGCGTGATACTCAGAAACATGGGGAACTCGGAGGAACCGTTATATACAGCCATAGGTTCACCATTAGCGATATTGTTCAAAGTCATATCCACATAGGAGTTTCCTAAAATCAAACGCACAAAATCGGGGTCTCCGGCAGCGGATACCACTCCTATCAATGCGCTGACCACAAATATAATGAAGGAAGCCACCAGCTCACGGCGTGCATCGTGCATGGCCGAAGGCACTTCACGGGTCCAGTAGGTGATAATTCTTGACCATTTCTCGCGCTTGTTTCTATAAATGCGGTTGTGCAATGCCGAGGCAAGATTGTTCAGATAGATAGTGATGCGGGAAGCGGGGAAATGCGTTTGGGCAAAAGCCAGATCTGCCGTAAGCTCCGTATATGCGTCGGCAAGTTCATCGGGAGACAGACTTTCCGCCTGCTTCACCATTGTTTCTGCTCGTTTCCATTTTTCGATGTTCCGCCGGATAAACGTCACTTCTTTCATACCCCATGACTATTTCAGAGAAGTTTTGTCTGAAATAGGTAACAAAAATAAGAGAATAATGATATATTTGCAATGAAATACTAAAAATGTTTTATCAGGAATGGCAGAATCTACAATTATCACCGGACAATTTGTCCGCATCAGTCAAACGCCTGCCAGTATCGGTGAGCGGCTCATTGCACTGGCCATAGATTATATTCTGCTCGGATTCTATGTATTTTCTACTTTGGCCTTGTTTTCACGGATTCATCTACCCTCTGATTTCACGATGCTTTTCTTTTTTGCCATTGTCTACCTGCCAGTCTTGCTTTATGCATTTCTCTGCGAAATGTTCAACCAGGGACAAAGTTTCGGCAAGCGGCTGATGAACATTCGTGTCGTAAAGGCAGACGGCTCCACGCCCGGCATAGGCTCGTACCTGCTCCGATGGCTTCTCTTCCCTATCGACGGACCGGTGACCGGTGGTCTGGGACTTCTGGTCGTCCTTTTGACCAAAAACAGCCAGCGAATGGGAGACCTTGCCGCCGGCACCATGGTAATCAAGGAAAAGAATTACCGCAAGATACACGTCAGCCTCGATGAGTTCGACTACCTGACCAAAGACTACCGACCTACCTATCCACAAGCTTCCGACTTGTCATTGGAGCAAATCAACGTCATTACCCGGACCCTGCAATCGGGTAAGAAAGACCGTACACGCCGCATTGCCTCCCTTGCGAAAAAAGTGCAGGAACTTCTCTCCATCACTCCTCATGACAGTAACCCGGAAAACTTTCTTCAGACCATTCTCCGGGATTACCAGTATTATGCCTTGGAAGAAATTTAATACGAACTTCCAACAAAACCAAAGAAGTGTTAAGTCTTACGCTTATTTAAGATTCAAGCTGCATCTTTTTGGTTTTTCATTTGTTAATTAACCAGAAGGTCTTAACTAAATAACAAAGAACAATTATGAAACGAATCATTACATTAATCACACTGGTGTTGGTAAGTGCATCGACCCTGATGTATGCACAGAGTAGCAGCGAAACACGCCAAGCAGAGCGTAAAGCCCAACGCGAAGCCCAGAAAGCACGCGAAAAAGCGGAAAATGAAAGGAACTATGCCATTGCCGTCCAGGCATTGAAAGAGGGCAAGTTTGTATTGGAAGCAGACCAGCTGGTGTTCAAGAGAGGACGGAGCGCATTTGTTTCATCGACAACAAACTTCGTTCTGATGGACGGTGAACACGCATCCGTACAAATAGCTGCCAACAATGCCCTTGCAGGCCCCAACGGAATAGGCGGCATCACAGTGGACGGCAGCAGAAAGGAAATGAAAATCACGACCGACAAAAAGGGAAACGTGAATTGCAGCTTCAGCGTACAAGGCATCGGAATATCCGCACAAGTGTATATCACACTGACCAACGGCGGCAATAATGCATCGGCAAGAATCAGCCCGAACTTCAATTCGAATACCCTGACGCTGAACGGAGTCCTGGTTCCATTGTCCCAGTCAAACGTTTATAAAGGGCGGGCTTTATAAAACACCCCTTTTGTCCGTACAAAGTATAAAGAAAAGAAGATATTCATATCGTGTTCGCATTCTGTTAATATCGTGTAGACACGATATTAACAGAATGTGGACATTTATTCTTTTATCTGTTGACACGTTGGGCAATAATATACCGAACCACCCATATAAGCCTCTTTTATGATGGTACTGCCACAACGGAGACAAGGATTCTTCCATGTTTTGGCAGAAAGAATGGTTTTGTAACCTCCGGCGTTGCCATAAAGATCTGTTTGCGTATCGCGTCCACCCTCGAACGTCATATCCACCAATGTTTCTTTTAGAGCATTAAAAAGAACTTCTTTCTGATTATCCGACAGAAATAGCACTTTCTGTTTGGGATTTATCCGTGCATTGAACAGAATATCCTGCGTTACGCCGTTACCTACACCGGGAATACGCTGATTGGTTGCTAATAGAGCTTTAGCAGAGAGGGTCTTCTTTGCTTCGGCAACGAGTTTCTCAAATTCCGCTTCGGTGTATTTATCGCTCAACGGCGAAATGCTTTCCCGACTCAATTTATAGTACTTATTGTCGATATAGCTATCAGGGTAAACATTGATAAAACCATACATTGCAACCGTGAAGACAAGGAATGAATCATCATTAAACGTCAGCAACAACTGGTAATTGGCAGGAATCTCATCTCCCGCACTATAATAACGGACACTGACTCCGTCGCCTATGTTCATGATCACATTATCCGAAAGATTGAAATTGACAAACATGCCATATCCTTCGGATGAAAGGATGGTTTTGCCTACGAGCAGTTTACCATACTCCGACGGTTCACCGTTATAGAACGTAAACTTATGCGGTTTGGTGGCATTAAATACCTGCGTGATTGTTTTACCGCTCAAGGCGTTGTTCACTTGTTTGCTCAAGGTGATAACTTCGGGTAATTCTAACATATTATCTTACTTTTATTTTCGATAGGGATATATATTTCCGTTAATAACTCGTCAATAGCCGTGTTGCCAGGTGTATTATAATCAATATCACTCATTATTTTAACCGGACCACTTCCCCTATAATAGGCATCAACACGTTCAATGAGTCTTTCTCTTTCAGATTCATGGCATTCTTCAGCGGTTCGTCCCAGCGGTGTCTAGCCAAAGCATATTTGGAATGATGAACAGTCAGAATCTTTTCCGCATTCAAGTCCCTGGCCGCTTGCCCCAAATATTGGGGCATGGTATGGATATATTTCCAATCTTCGTTATACTGCCCATTCTCCAATATGGCAAGGTCAATGCCGGGATATTGCTTGCCTATTTCGACAAAATGCGTGTCATATCCGCTATCACCACCCATATAAATCTTCTGCGAAGGGGTTTCGATAAGGAAAGAAGCCCATAATGCCTGATTTGCCTTCAACGAGCGGCCCGAAAAATGCCGGGCGGGCAAGCAATGAAGCAGAAATCCCTTATCCAGTACAGTATCTTCAAACCAATCTAGCTCAACCAGGGATGATTTGTCAAATCCCCAATACTCGAAATGTTCACCTACCCCCAAAGGACAGACCACCTTGCCTACCCGGTTTTTCAGCTGCATCACCGTCTCATAATCCAGATGGTCCCAATGGTCATGTGATATCACCAGATAGTCAATCTCCGGCATATCGGCAGGCTTGTAGGCATCCGCCCCTTTGAACGGCTTGTTTACAAACGAAACCGGAGAAGCCACACAAAATACGGGGTCTACCAGTATACGCTTTCCGTCTACCTGGATAAAATAGGATGAATGTCCGAACCATACCAATACATTCTCGTCCTTGCTTATCTTGCTGAGGTCCGTCTTTATAACCGGAATCTCCGTTTCAGGACGCAAATCGGTTTCTTTCTTAAATAAGAATCCCCAGAAAGCTCCCAAACGTCCCTTTTGGGAAGTCATCATCACCGTACTGTGCAGATTCCGGAATTCTCCGTCTTTGTAATGAGGCGACTTCTTTATCCTCTCCAACCGTTCTCCTTGAGGAGCCCTCCCGAAACTCGGCTGATTGACAAAAACGAATCCCGCTATGACCGCAACAGCCACAATACCCACTATAATGCCAACTATCATACGTACTCTTTTCGTTTTTAATGAATTCATATTCAATGAAGCTACATTTACAGCTGCAAATATAGTCGAATTGTTATTAAATCACTATCTTCGCGCCCAATTTACGGAATCAATACAATAAAGAAATAAAAAGCCAACAAAGAAATGAACACACACAGTCTATGTTGCATCGGTTATATTACCCAAGATAAAGTCGTAACCCCTAAAAATACCATATATATGCCGGGAGGCACCTCCTTCTACTTCGCACATGCCATCAAGCACTTGAATGCTAACGATTTTCTATTGGTAACAGCTTTGGCTGATACTGACATGGGCATTGTGGAAGACATTCGGAAAGAAGGTATTTCCGTCAAAGCCTTGCACAGCACACATTCCGTCTGTTTCGAGAATATTTATGGAGAAAATCAAAACGAACGTACACAACGTGTCACGGCAAAAGCAGACCCTTTCACCGTGGAAGGTTTGAAAGATACCGATGCACGGATTATCCACTTGGGCAGTCTGCTTGCCGACGACTTCTCTTTGGAGGTCATCAAGTTCTTGTCCGGCAAGGGACTCCTCTCGGTAGACGTGCAAGGATTTCTCCGCAAGGTGGAGAATGAAAAGGTGCTGGCCGTAGACTGGCCGGAAAAGAAAGAAGCATTGAAGTATATCCATATCCTGAAAGCCAACGAAGCTGAAATGGAAGTGCTGACCGGATGCAGTGAACCGCACGAAGCTGCATTGCTGATTGCAGACTGGGGCGTGAAGGAAGTGCTGCTGACCCTGGGAGATAAAGGTTCGCTGATTTATGCCCAAGGAGAATTCCACGAAATACCCGCCTACCCTGCCCTGCAGATTACAGATGCAACGGGATGCGGAGACACCTATATGGTAGGATATCTGTATATGCGCGACAAAGGCGCGTCTTATCGAGAAGCCGGATGCTTTGCCGCCGCCATGTGTACCATAAAGCTACAATCGCACGGGCCGTTCTGCGGAACGGAGGAAGCGATAAATAATGTGATAAGAGGATAAGATGATGGGGTGATAGCAGGATATCACCCCATCATCTTATTTACAATCCGAATTTCTTCAAATCATCTTCCACGCTACCGATACCTGCAATATGGAACATATCAACCAGTACCTTGACGACATTTGGAGAAAGGAAAGCGGGCAATGTAGGTCCTAAGTGAATATCCTTCACACCGAGGCTCAATAATGCCAATAATACAATAACTGCTTTCTGTTCGTACCACGCTATGTTGTAGACTATGGGAAGTTCATTAATGTCGTTCAGCTGGAATACTTCTTTCAGCTTCATGGCTATTACCGCCAGTGAATAGCTGTCATTGCACTGCCCGGCATCCAATACACGGGGAATGCCGTTGATGTCTCCCAAACCAAGTTTATTATAGCGGTATTTGGCACAACCTGCGGTCAGGATAACGGTATCTTGCGGCAAGGCTTTGGCAAATTCCGTGTAGTAGTCACGGCTCTTCATACGTCCGTCACAACCTGCCATTACGATAAAGCGGCGTATGGCCCCGGTCTTCACGGCATCTACCACCTTGTCTGCCAGTTGCAGCACCTGGTTATGGGCAAAACCGCCGATAATTTCTCCATGCTCTATCTCCACCGGAGGCTGGCATTGTTTGGCAATCTCTATGATTTCAGAAAAGTCTTTCCTACCTTCAGCATCCTTATCAATGTACTTGCAACCCGGATAGCCGGTAGAGTTGGTGGTAAACATACGTTCTTTATACACAGCATTTGCCAGAGGAGGAACGATGCAATTGGTGGTAAACAGAATCGGTCCGTTGAAGGAAGTGAATTCTTCGCGCTGTTTCCACCAGGCATTGCCATAATTGCCTACAAAATGGGAATATTTCTTGAAAGCCGGGTAATAGTGAGCAGGTAACATTTCACCATGTGTATAGACATCTATTCCTGTGCCTTCAGTCTGTTTCAATAATTCTTCCATATCCTTCAAGTCATGGCCGCTAATCAAAATTCCCGGACGGTTCTTCACACCGATATTCACCTTTGTAATTTCAGGATTACCGTAAGTACCAGTATTGGCTGCATCCAATAGAGCCATTGTCTTTACTCCAAACTCACCAGCTTCGAGAACCAGCTTCACCCACTCCTCTGCCGATAGAGACTCAACCGCAATGGTAGCCAGTGCGCGTTGCATGAAAACATGAACCGTATCATCATTGAATCCCAGACGCATGACATGCTCCAGATAGGCAGCCATACCTTTCAAGCCATAGACAAGCAATTCTTTCAACGAGCGGAGGTCTTCATTCTGTTCACGCAGAACACCTACTGTCTTCGCTTTTCCGGCATAGTCATCACGCGTTCCCTGCCAAGTCAGTTCATCTACTTTGGGTAAGAGCACTTTGTTATGCTTGGCCTCTTGAATCAATCCATTACGCATGGTGATTCCTTTATCTACCCGCTTCAAAATGCTTTCATCATCGAAATTTGCATTCGTAATAGTGCAGAACAGAGCATCCGTCACAAAGATATTCACTTCTTCGGAGACCGGACAATCTGCCTTGCGCAAAACATCGGCAACGACAGAGACACCTCTAACCACAAACAGCAACAAGTCCATAGCTTGAGCCGTATGACTTTCTTTTCCACATACACCTTTCAGTATACAGCCGGTTCCTTTGGCTGTCTCTTGACATTGATAACAAAACATGTTCGGTTCCATATTCTTATTCATTTAAAAGTTTACATCATCTTTCCATAAGATAAGCGGCACCTCAGCAATAAAAATAAGCAAGCTTATTTTCTATTACTTTCGGTTTGCATTATCTTTGTGCAAAGATGAGAGTTCTACAACGCGAAAACTGTCACGAATGTTACATCGAATCACAAAAAAGTAAAAAAGAGAATGGAAATCCATACATTATTGAAAATGCCTCCTTTTCAAGGCATAACAGAAGAAGAATTATTATCCCTCATCCTGGCACCCGAACATGCACGCAGGCAATGCAAACCTGCTGACTTTATTGCCATGCAGGGAGAAGCATACCGTTCTCTATTCATATTGTGCTGCGGCAGTGTGCGTACCCAAATGGTCAGTGCAGAGGGAAAGCAACTCACCATAGAAACGCTGAAAGCCCCGCAACTACTTGCCCCGGCTTTTGTCTTTGCCTCCGAAAACCGCTTCCCGGTAAATATCGAAGCAAAAGAGAAATGTGAGATACTCATCATAAACAAGAATGTCTTCCTGGAATTCCTGCATCGACACCCCACTGTGATGCGCAACTTTCTGCAACTGGTATCGGACAGAACTCTGTTTCTCTCCAAAAAGCTGAATGCCTTTGCCCTGCAAAGCCTAAAATCGCGCATACTGAACTATCTACGCATGCATGGCACGATACTCAACCAGCAGGAAGTGGCACAAATACTGGGAGTGGCTCGTCCCTCGCTGGCACGTGCCTTATCGGAGCTGGCAAGCGAAGGATGCATCCGGATAGAAAAGAAGGAAATGCGGATAAATGAAATCTCTGCCCAAAAGTATTTATAAAAAATGCCCGCACTTATATATTATTCTTACCTTTGTCCAAGAATAAAAAGCTATGGAAAAGATTCTACTGGATGAAAAGTACGAACAGTTATTGTTCCAAATCCCTCTACTAAGGGATTTGCCACATAATATCAAGCAATCGCTGCTTGAGAAACTGGAATATTCAGTCTATTCTATAGACAAGAAAGATATAGTTGCCCGGCAAGGCACCCCCTGCAAGAAGCTATATATACTATTGGAAGGCAAATTGCGTGTAGATATTATAGACGGCCTGGGCAATAAGGTTATGGTAGAATACATCGTTGCCCCCCGGGTCTTTGCCACTCCCCATCTCTTCGGCAGCAACACCACACTGCCGGCAACTTTTACCGCCATTGAAGACTGTATCCTATTCACTGCGACCAAAGAATCCACCTTCAAACTTATCAGCCAGGATCCCAAAGTGCTGCACAACTTCCTTTGCATAACGGGAAATTGCAATGCCTGCACGGTTTCGCGATTAAAAGCCCTTTCCCGCAAAACAGTCCGCGAAAGGTTTGTCGTCTATCTGTTTGAAAACAGAATTTCCAACTCTACCAGCATCACCATAGCGCATACCCAATCTGAGCTGGCAGAATACCTCAATGTAACCCGCCCGGCACTTTCAAAGGAAATCAATAAGATGACCAAAGAAGGTATTATCCTAATGACGGGTAAGAAAATTGAGGTATTGAATGAAGCAGCTCTGAAAGAGTATATCTAAACTACCATTTTACAAACAAGATTCTCGGATTGATGTTGACAGATACCCAGCCCCAATCCTGCCAACGTTTATGGTCGCCGCCTTTCGCCACGCCCATGGACTTCGTACCCCGCATGATGGAGTAACCGGCAGAAAGCTTCACGCCCTTCATCACATTCCAGTCAAGCTGATAGTCTATCTCCGAACCCAATCCCTTTTTTACATCATCCAGCTTGGCAGCAGTAGCAAAATAGTGATAATTCAATTGCATACTCACCTGCTTGGATGTCTTGAAGTTAACACCCAACTGGGCATCCTGCAAACCGGGAGCGACTCCCTGCCAGGCAGAAGCATAGAAATAATCCATCGCTCCATAGAACTTATGATGTGTTCCGTAAAGGGGATCGAAAGCCTTGAACTTGTCACCCTCCCCGTCACTTCCACTCAGATAATCATAACCCAAGCTCACACTCCATTGCTTGTCTATGGCATAGGCAGCCTTCACGCTTGCCATAAAGGCAGATACACTCTGCGCATTCTTGTTCTTTCCGGTCTGGTAATAGAAAGCAGCCTGCACGGGCAGCCAGTTTCCCGATTCCGGTTGATAAGTCACGTAAGTACCAAACGTCTGCAAATAGCGGGTACGGGAGGTCTCGGTCTCCGCATCACCGGTTTCCAGCCCCAGATTCATGAACAATAAAGAGACATCAAGATTGGAAGCTTGCGCCGCATAATGATACCAAAGGGTCTGCATATTCTTGTAAGGTTGCGCGCCGTCATAATAATAGGTACCGCCTTTTGACTTTTCCTTGTTTTGGTTGAAGGCAAGAATGAAATGCAGTTGGTGGGCATTCTTGGCATAGCCCAGCTTCAAGGCATCATGATAGCGACCTGCGACATTCCAGTCCAGTCCTCCTAAAATACGTTCGTCATCATAAGACAAGGTCTGGCGTCCCAGTTGTGCAAAAAAACCGGCACCGAAATCGAGCTTTGCCCATGCTTCGTTCATGATGAAACGCCCGTTAGTATCTATCTGCGGGTCTTGTCCCCACACCCCTACATGCTGGGCGGAAATCTTCATGCTCAAGTCCGAGCGTTTGTACTCCATGGAAAGGCGTGCACGGTTGTTGATGAATGCAGCTGCTTTGTCTCCCTCGAAACGTGGGAACTGTGCACCGTTACGGTATTCTGCACGGGGTCTGATTTGCATCGACATGGTGAATTCGTTCTCTTTCTCCGCACTTTGCGCCCACAACATTCCGGGCAACAGCCATAAGCCTAATGCCAAATAAACTATCTTCATAAGTATTTTAATTTAAGTTATACGTATGTACACTCACTCCTTGTGCCGAGGGCAAATAATTGATGCCGTACCAGCACATTTGCAACAGCAGAAAAGATACAAGCAGGCCGACCAATGCCTTGCGATGTGCCGCGGGACGCCCCAGACGGAAATGGATATATGCCAGATAGGAAAACCAGGTAGCCGCCGCCCAAGTCTCTTTAGGGTCCCATGCCCAATAGTGTCCCCAAGCAGCTTTTGCCCAGACGGCACCGGACAGCATACCCAGCGTCATGAAAGCAAGCCCTACATAAGTCAAGTTATCGCACAGAGCCATCTCATGCCTTTCAATCCCCTTCTTCTTGAACCACAGCAGGTAGACAGCCATCACCGTAGCGGCACCCAGCATGGCGTAGGCAAACATATAAACAATGACATGAGGAGTGAACCACGGGCTCTGCAAGGCGGGCATCAAAGTCTTATTGTGTATTTCGGGCTTGAATATATTGATGCAGACAAACACCAGTGACAAAATGGTACTGAAACCGAGAATCCATTTATACTTCCAACGGCCGTAAGTGATGATTCCCGCCAACGGAAGAAAAAACGAATACCACAGACGGGTCTCTCCCATCGTCCGCATCGGAGGACGCTCCAAAGAAATCCACATGCCGACAATGAAGCTGAAAAAGACAGCCAAGCCCAGACAAGTCAAAGTGTATACCACTACCGGACGTTTACCACGCCATGCAGCGAAAGCTCCCAATCCCCAGAAAAGTAAAGCGACAATGGCAAACAGAGCAAAATAATCCCAACTCATACCGTCTCCTCCTTTCTTTCTTCTGTTCCTTTCGGTGCATTGACAAACAAGCAGACTGCCCCCAGCACCATCATTATGATGCCGGCATATACAGCCGGAAGCCAGGGATCGCGTACCAGTTCAAAAACACTGACATCACTCCACCGTCCTTTCGTTTCGTCATAGCTTAATTGATAAATGTTCCATCCGAATATCTTCAAAGGACGGTTCACTTCGATTGTGTCTTCCACTACCTCTCCTGACTGCGTATAAACCGTTACAGCAGAAACAAATCGCTGCGGCTCACGTTCGGGCATCACCAGACTGGTCTGTTCCGACAAGCGCAATGCCTTATAAGGAAACATGAAACTACCGCAACTCACCCATCCCTCCTTCGACTGTCCGGAGGTAGCATTCACCGCCTTCAGATAAACAGCATAGATAGCTCCCATCGAATGGAATTCGGTAAACTTCAAGGTATCTTCCGCAGCTACAGAGGCAGCCATCGGAATGGATTGAAGGATAGAGATGTCCCAATCCAGCAACCTCCCCCGTTCTACCTTCTCTTCCAACAGCAAATGTTCCGGCACATCCTTCGGCAGTGCCTGCCCGGTCTCATTATTTATCAGCATCAGCTTGGGAGGGTATTCATGTATGGTGAATTCTTTCAGTTCAATGGCAAGCGGAAGCTCCGTCAGCTTGCCATCCTCATTCGTGGCACGCCATTCAGTCTTGCCCAATTGGGTAATCATTCTCAGTCGTTGCATATCTGCATTGCCCAGCGTTGCCGTCAAGAGGGCGACAAACAAGCCGACATGATTCAGCAGAAAAGGAATCTTACGCAATTTTAAAGGAATACATACACGGAGAATGGTCAGTCCCAAGACAGTAACCAGCCAGATATAAAGCAACACGAACGGCCAGAAAGAAAGCATCTTCGAAAAGCCGATGACATCTGCCGAAGGCTGGGTAGAAGGAACCTGCCGCACCAATCCCATAACGACAGTGACAACCGCCACACATACCAGGGAAGAAACTGCAGCCGTATAATGACTGAGCCATCCGAAACAGTACACCCGTCTACGAAATCCATGCATGCATGCCAACAATAGCAGGAACAACACCAGAACGATGACATTGACCGGCCACGCAAACAAGCCCCAACGAATATCTCCAACGCTCCACTGCAACAGCAAGCCCGTGACGAACAGTCCTGCCCCACAGATAAAACCTTCCTTATACCTCCACGGTTTCTTCCACATCTTCTGATTTACGATTTGACGATGTACGATGTACGATTGGAGTTAGATTGTTGATAGAGTCAATCCGGGATGTACATATCGGGGAGTAATCCCAATCGTACATCGTAAATCGTCCAATCGTAAATAAATTTATTTTAGTGCTAACCGGTTGTTGGCTTTGGCTTTTTCCAACCAAGCCGGTACGGTAGTCTTCAAGAATTTGTCCTTTGCAGCTCTTTCGGCATCCATATCGAGGCCGATATATTCCTGCGCCTTGTCTTTGGTAGAGATATCCGGCATGGGAACATTGTCCGTATATCCATGCTTTGCCAGCACTTTGGAGACAGCCAAACGCGCCTGCATAGCTCTATCCAAGCCGTGAGACAAGACACGCTGGATTTCCTGTGGTGCATGGAAAGCACCTCCGTGAGATGCCACACCGAAGTCCCAACGCCATTGCGCCTGGCGAATCAGTGCCAGCACTTCTTTCATCTGCTCTTCCGTAGCTCCCTTGTCCCAGGCAAATTTAGCTTCGATATGAGCTTTGGCAAGTTCCTGTTCAAGGCGGTTGCGGATTTCATTGGCCTTGCGCTGGCGTTCGTAGACATTGTTGCGCAAAGTCTCCTCACTTTCGCGATGGCAGGTTTGGCAGGTACGGTCTATCATAGCCAACGGACTTTGTATATGGTGGTCGCTGAACTTCACGCCACCTTCACTCTTATAGGGCATGTGGCAGTCCGCACACGATACGCCACGCTGACCGTGAATGCCCATCCGGGCTATTTCAAAATCGGGGTGTTGCGCTTTCAGGATGGGGGTACGGCTCAACTTATGTATATAGTCGTAGAAACCGGCCTCATCATAATAGGCTTCCATGTCTTCCACCGTAAAACCTTTGTCCCAGGGGAAAGTCAGGTACTTGCCGTCACCCTTGAAGTAATATTCCACGTGGCACTGTGCACATACCAGCGAGCGCATCTCCTGCGGAGTGGCCTCGGTAATATCCTTGCCCTGACGTTCAAAAGCTTCTATCAGAGCCGGACGGCTGATATGCAGATTCATATTTTCCGGTTCGTGGCAGTCCGCACAACCAATCGGATTTACAATTTCACCACCCAAAGCGCCCCACTTATTATTATAGAAAGCATCCACACCGATGGCTTCCATCATACGGGGGACATCGGGACTCTTGCAAGTCCAGCAAGTGGACGGTTGCGGACCATCTGCATCAGTGGCAGGCGCACCGGTACGCAGGGTTGCCGTAATATCCTCGATGGCATGCATGTGTCCGCGCGGAGTGGAATAGTCTTTGGAGAAGGCATATCCAGCCCAAAGTATCACCATTTCGGGACGCTGTTCCAATACATCCACAGCCACATTTCCATTGAATTCACTCTGGAAGTCGGTCTTGGCGGTTTCAGTCCACGTCTGATACTCACGTGGAAAGTCACTCTTGAAGACTTCGTTGCGTGCCTCAATTCCTTCAATCACAGTTTTGCGGTTATTGAATACACTTGCCAGCTCGGCCCTGCGCTCCATCAAGGCAGAAACGCATAGACCCAAGACAAATACAACGACCATTGAACCACCGAACAACAGCCATCCTTGCCATGATTTTAATCTCTTTTCCATATATATGAAGATTTATTGTTATTCAAGTTTCTCATGTCTTTGACCTGCTTTCAGTGAACAAATTGACAAGGCTACAAGGAGGGATAAACAGCCCTTTGTCTATATCTTGCTTTTTAAAGTGATTACAAGGAAAAGCCTTGTGTACTTGTTCACTGAAAGCAAGTTCTTGAACTTGCGAAACTTGAGTTGTCATTATTCCTTTATCAGTTTCTGCAACCACTCCGGTACGGGAGATTCCGGATAGGGTACCAGTGCAGCGGGCGTGGACGAGAGGCTGTTCATTCCACCATGAGGCACATCACGGTGGCAGTCCCAGCATGCCTTTCCGTCGCCGATGAGGGTCATCATGTAGTCTATCCTGCCGACATCCACAAACTCGTTGGTCAGTTGCGTATGGCAACGGATGCAATTATTCATAATGACCTGCGCACTGGCTTCCTCGGCTTGGATGGCCTGCGGTTCGCTTTTAGTGAGAAAGGCACCTACGTGCTTCATGCCGTCCATTCCCTTAAACATCCATTTCTTTACCATATTCTCATGAGGGACATGGCAATCGTTGCAAGTGGCATCCCGGCTGTGGGAGCTGTGCATCCAGGTTGCATAATAGGGAGCCATGATGTGGCAGTTGACACATGCCGCAGGGTCATCTCCCAGATAAGTGTGCGCCCGGAGAAGATACATAAACAAGCCTCCGCTGCCGACGAGGACACCGCAAACAATGAGTGCCGTTACTTTCCACCTGTAGGATGGAAATAGTTTACTTATGATTGGTAACTTCGCCATAAAATGAATATTTTCAGCAAAAATAGGCAGTTACAATCTAAAAAAGTGTAATCATGATTACATTTTTCCATTTATTTTTCGGTATTTTTAATAAAGCATTCATTCTCACGCATACCTATATGAAGATGTCCACAAAACACGCACGCCTGCGCATCTTGTGGACATCTTCATCCTTTTATAAAACTGCCTGCTTTTTTTAAGCTGCTTTCTTTAATTGAACATTCACTTTTCTGCCACTCTTCCGGACCAATCTTCGAATCCAAAGATAATAGCCCGTCAACGGCAGGCTTGCGCCAATCAAAGCGGCCAGAAAGCTCAAGATGCGGGTGGCCCATCCTCCCCAACTGCCTACATGGACGGAGTATATCCAGCCACGGATTTTCCCGGAAGTGTCGGCATCCTTATATAAGGTAGTCCCGGTGATTTCACCATTACGGGGATTGAACGTATAGCGGTCGGCAGCACGACGGTTGCCCAACCGATTGAAGGAGACTGTAGCAGAGCCACGCGATACGGTTATCTGTTTATAATCAGGACTAAGCTCCTTCAGTTCTTCGTAAACCTTCTGCCAGTTTGCAAAAGGAGAGAAAGGCTTTCTTTCACGATTCTCGCCACCAGACCTGCCTTGAGCCCTATCTCCTCCGTGGGCAGCAGTTTGTGCCTGAGCACCATGTCCTCCACCCCCTTGCATGGTTTCCACTCCAAAAACTTTGTAGAAGCCGGTGCGATACCAGGAGAAAGACCATGTCAGTCCCGTAAGTGCCATCGCCAACAGAAAAATCAGCGTGTACATGCCGCCTGCCACATGCAGGTCGTACCAGAACCGGCGCCAACCTTTACCGGCAACAATCTTCAGACTGTTCTTTAAAGCCTTTTTTGTACGGGGCCACCAGATGACAACGCCTGACAGCAGCACAAAGACAAGCATCAGTGTGGCAGTGCCCACAATCATTTTCCCCCAGAAGATACTTCCATCGGGCTTCATGCTGTCCAACAGCCAGCGGTGCAGGCGGAACATGGTCATGAAAAACGGCGCACGCTCATACCGGCCCTTCACCTCACCCGTGTACTGGTCCACATAGACGGAGGCACGACGAGGTTTGGAAAGATTCACCTGCCAGGCACGTTCCGGATTGGACGATGCAGTGATACCCGTCACAGAGACACTATCCGGCAAAGTAGCGGCTACTTTTTCGGCCAACCGGCTCATGGGAAGCGGTGCCGGTCCGGCTTTTTCTACATAGTAGAGGTCGCGGCGACAAAGCTCCATCACTTCCGTCTCGAATACCAGCATGGCACCGGAGAAGCAGATAAGGGTAATCAACAGTCCGAAGGGGACTGAAAGCCATAAATGTATCTTACTGAAAATTTTCTTCATAAGTATGTTCTCTTATTCATTTCATATCAGAACCTTTATTCCAGTTTACCTACACCGTTCAGTTGGGTTGCATTGACAACCAGACCTTTGGTAGCTGTTGCATTGGCAGGGTCTACCTTATAGATGGCAGGATAGCCGGAAGAGGTAGTGACTGCCACATATGCGTTGCCATTTTCCATGTACGGGGTATTACCAAAGCCAGAGACATCGCTTGGAAGGCCGTTCACATAAGTCAAAGCTCCAGTGGAGGCATTGAAGACGGCAAGTTGGTTGGCAACCTTGTCTGATGCCGTAATTGCCTTATCATACATCAGCAGCAGGAAATAATTACCTGAAATATACCAAGTCCGCAAGAAAGAGGCGCCATTGGCTTTCTCTTCAAGATTATAGTAATAAGCGGCATCAAATTCTTCTGCTTTGGTATCGATGCGTACAACTCCAGCAGGCAATGTAGTCTGCTGACGCGAATCACTCATGGTCTTGGCATAGCTCGGAGAAAATACATATACATAGCCGTCGTCGGCAAGCCAGTTCATCTGGTAGTACTGTGAACGGTTACGTCCGGCAGCATAACTGATTTTGTCTGTAGTGATGACCTTATGAGAATTCAGTGTCTGATCACCAAAGATAGCGATATGGCATTCATTAGGATACTGGGTCCATTGCAATTCGTCCTTCTCATAGGCACCGCTACCCTGCCCGCCGGATTCTGTCTTTATTAAATCCTCATTACCGGAAAGCACCCACTTGTAGCTACCGTCTTCGTTCTTCTGCATGCAACCATACTGGCTAAGCCCCATGGGAATGGCTGCTGCATAAACCTTACTGCCCACTTGTTCTATACCGGCCAGTGTTACGTATTCACCATTTTCAAGGAAATTTTCGGCAAGAAATGGAGTATCCTTTGTTACCGAGTTCTTTGTATAAGTCTGTTTCTCGACATCCAGATAGGAAATCAAAAAAGATTGGGGAGTATATCCATTTGCATCATTCAGTTCCGTAGGGCCGTCGCCGGTAGAAGTCGTCATTATAAATTGGTCATAATAGCCGTAGGTAGTGAAACGATTGACGTTATACTCCTGGCTACGTTTTTCCAGTTCACCGTTTGTATTCATAATGAACGACTGGGTAGTGCCTGCATTTCCCTGGTGATAGTTCAAGGCATACAGATATTTGTTTCCGTAGAACACCCAGTAAGTAGCCCCATCGTTCACAAGGCCATTGCCGGCAGCAGTAATTTCACCGCTTTCCAGTGACTCGGCTGTCAGCAGGACAGGAACGGAGCTACCTGAAACTGTAGCCGTGGCAGCTATCACATAGTTACCCTTTGAACCGGAACCGGAGCCGGAACCCGGTTCGTCTGTGTCTGTACAAGAAATTAAAGCCATTCCGGTCATTGCCATTGCCAAGAGGCCGGACAAAAGATAATTCTTCTTCATTTGTTCTTCTTATTAATTACACCTATTAAAACCATTATATTTATTAATCACCAAAATGTACACGTACCTTGCCATAGAACGCACGCCCGGCTTTCTGAAGACTGAAATTGTCGTACAAATCCTCGTTCGTGAAGTTGCGGCATTCAAACGAGATATTATAGCGGCCATTCTTCAGACTATAGCTCAATGTCAGGTTATGGGAGAACTGGTCGGGTACCATGAAATCCTTGTTCTTGCTACCGATGGCCTGCGAATAGTAGGAGAAGCTGTGCATGTACTGGTTGTCGTAAGTCACGGACAGCATATTCCCTTTCTTCCAGAGGTCGCGCCAATAGAAGTTTACGTCAAAATCAGCAAACTGATAGGGCACATTGGGAATGCGTGCCTTGTAACCGAGATTTTCCACAGAGTTGCCGGTACTGCCGATTTGCATCTTCTCATTGTCACGCACATTCATCTGCGTGAAGTTGCCGCCCACACTCAGCCAGCGTCCGAAGCCATAGCGTGCCGATACATTGTATCCCTTCGTCAGCACCTTGCCGTAGTTGGTATAAGTGGCCCCTTCTTTTCCTCCGCTCAAGTCCTGGATATTGCGCTGGATATAATCCTTCGTATTGCGGTATACCACACCGCCTTCCACGTAGACAGAATGTTTTCCAAAACTCCGGGAATAACTCAGGTTCAAGTTGATGTTGTCACTTTTCTCGGGACGGATGCCGATGTCTCCACTCTCCAGGTCTTCGTCACCAAACATCTCTTCGATAGTGGGCAGGCGGTAAGCTTTTTCATAAGAGAGCTTCGCCTGCAAGCCGGGCAGGATGAAGTAGGTTCCGGCAGCACCATATCCCCAAGAGTCTACCGTACGGCTGGTGCGTACATAATTACTACCGGTATCATCCTCGGCCATAGGTCCTGCCACATACTGGCGGTAGTATTTGCCGAATGCCGAGAAGTTCCACTTTTCGGAAGGCATCAGGCGGTATGACAAACCGGAGATATTCTTGCGGGTCTGCTTGGCAATGGCATCCGTCTGTTCTTCCACCGCCAACAGTGAAGTATTATCACGCTGGAATGCACTCAACACATGATTGAAAGTCAGCATGTGGACTCTGGCAATGCGGTAATTCAAGGTCAATGTACCGTTCCAATTGTCATTATCGGCACGGGAATACTGGCGGGACTGTTCGCCGGGACTGTTCAGCGGATGTTTCTCACCAAGCCAGTTGTATTCGTAGCGGGCAGTATCCACATTCGTAGTGGCATTGCGATTGTAGTTGGCTGTCAGCACCATATCCAGCCCCTTGATTATCAAGTTGCGTTTGCTGTATTCCATCGAAGGCATCAGTGAATGGCCAAAGCGGTGCTTTTCCCCGAAGACTGTCTTCTGGCGTACGCCGGTCTGTATGTCCTTGTACATGTGCGAATAGGTGAAACCGAACATCAGCCGGTCTGCCCAACTTTTGTCCACAATACCCGCTTTAGCCACAATGGCTTCGTTGTGGTAAGTATCATTGAAACGCTTCACGCACACCTTCTCACTTTCGTTGAAACTGCCCGTCTCAAAATCCTTTACCGGCGCATCTACATGATAATCGTTGTCCGAGTAGTTTTGAAAGGCATTGATTTCATAGCTGAAACCGTTCTTGAAAGTCTGTCCGAAGTTAACGTATGAGCGGTGGGTATTGAACGAGCCGTAAGAATAAGAAGCATCCAGGAACCAGTTCCGGCGTTTCTTGTTGGTAACAATATTGATGACACCGCCAATGGCATCCGTACCGAAGCCCACGGGAACTACACCCTTATATACCTCTATACGGTCGGCAAAGCTCACCGGAATATTGTTCAGGCTGAAGGAGCTTCCCACACCTTCCTGCGGCACACCGTCAATGAATACCTTGACGTGCTTTCCGCTAAAACCGTCCAGCATCAACTGCATATCCGAACCTACCCCACCCGACTCACGGAGTTTCATGCCCGGAGCCTTGGTCAAGGCATCGCTCAGATTCTTCGTGGTGTTCTGGAGTTCCTTTGTATCGACTGCCACAGCATTGAATGCCGACCTCTTCACCCGGCTTACTCCGGTAGAAACGATAGTCACCTCGTCCAGCTGTTGCGTTTCAGGAGCGATGGTTATGTTCAGCTTCATCCGCTCATCATTGACCAGTTTCACCTTTTTCTCCACCTTTGTATAACCTACGGCAGACACCACCAGCGTATAGTCGCCGGCAGGCGCCTTGATGTGATAGAGGCCTTCCTGATTCGTGGTTCCTCCATAACTCGTCCCTTTCAGATAAACAGTCGCAAAATCCACCGTTTCTTTTTCCGTAGAAATGATTCTACCCGAAATCATCCCTCCTCTCCTCTGCGCATGTACAGACAGAGAAGCCAACAGAAGGAAAAACAGCAGCGAGAATTTAAGTGTATATGCTTTCAATTTTATAATAACTATAATGTTGTTAGTAAACCGGTGCAAAGGTCATTATTAACAGCCAGCTGTGCAATCGCTTATTGTAGGTAATTATATGGAGTGGATTTATCGTATATATCATATTACGCAATCACCATTGATAGGTATTATCAATAATAAATCTAAAAAAAGAGGAGCCGGGAAATGAAAAACCCCTATTTATAGGTATTGCCCAATATGCCTTTTTGTACGACCTTTGCTGCAAATTAAAACAAGACAACGGACAATAAATTATTAAAGTTTAAGTATGAAAATTGAAAAGATTGTAGCCCGTGAAATCCTTGATTCACGCGGCAATCCCACAGTAGAAGTGGACGTTATTCTGGAATGTGGTGTTATGGGACGCGCAGCAGTGCCTTCCGGTGCTTCTACCGGCGAGTACGAAGCGCTGGAACTTCGCGATGGCGACAAGCAACGCTACGGTGGTAAAGGTACACTAAAAGCAGTAGAAAACGTCAACAAGATAATCGCACCGGCACTGATTGGCTGGTCGTCACTGGAACAGCGTACCATCGACCACAAGATGCTTGAGTTGGACGGCACGCCTACCAAATCCAAGCTGGGTGCCAACGCCATTCTGGGTGTCTCACTGGCAGTAGCCAAAGCCGCCGCCAATTATCTCGATATACCTTTATACAGATATATCGGTGGATTAAATACCTACGTAATGCCGGTCCCGATGATGAATATCATCAATGGAGGTTCACACAGCGACGCTCCTATCGCTTTCCAAGAATTTATGATTCGGCCGGTAGGCGCCTCTTCCTTCCGTGAAGGCCTGCGCATGGGAGCCGAAGTATTCCACGCCTTGAAAAAAGTGTTGCACGACCGCGGCCTCAGCACTGCTGTAGGCGACGAAGGCGGTTTTGCACCGGCACTGGCAGGAACAGAAGATGCGCTGGACTCCATCATGAGCGCCATCAAGGCTGCCGGCTACGAACCGGGCAAGGATGTGAAAATCGGTATGGACTGTGCCTCATCCGAGTTCTTTAAGAACGGTATCTATGACTACTCCATCTTTGAAGGCGAAAATGGCAAAAAACGTACTACCGACGAACAAATAGCTTACTTGGAAGATTTGATTAATAACTACCCGATTGACTCCATCGAGGATGGCATGAGCGAAAACGACTGGGAAGGCTGGAAGAAGTTGACCGAACGCATCGGCAACCGTTGCCAGCTGGTTGGCGACGACCTGTTCGTGACTAACGTGGAATTCCTTGAAAAAGGTATTGCCATGGGCTGCGCCAATTCCATCCTTATCAAAGTCAATCAAATCGGTTCACTCAGTGAAACGCTGGATGCTATCGAAATGGCACACCGCCACGGTTATACCACAGTGACTTCTCACCGTTCCGGCGAAACCGAGGACGCCACCATTGCAGACATTGCCGTTGCCACCAACAGCGGACAAATCAAGACCGGTTCTCTGAGCCGCTCCGACCGCATGGCGAAGTACAACCAACTATTGCGCATCGAAGAAGAACTGGGTAACCTTGCTGTCTATGGCTACAAAAGAATAAAATAACCCTTTGTAGTGAATAAGTCATAAAGAGGGAATAGCGTCTTTGGGAAAAGGCGCTATTTTTATTAAAGAATCGTCTATATCTTTGCAAAAGTCATCCCCTACTATCCTCTATAGGAAAGATTCTTTCCAAGATGGTAGCAGGTTAATGTTTCATTGACTAAAGACTATTCGTCCGACAGTCGTTACATTATCGTCCGACATATGTTTAATTATCGTCCGATAGCTGTTGGACGATAATTAAACATATGTCGGACGAATAGTTTTTAGTAAGCAAGAATATAAAATATAGCGGCGCAACAATCATTTGCTCCCAAAGCCTCCCTTTATTATTTACGGAGGCCTTCAAAAACAGTCCTCATTCACGGTTCATCAAACGATGCTCTGCCATCTGCTCGAACTTCGTGCCGGGACGTCCGTAATTGGCATACGGATAAATGGAGATGCCTCCGCGCGGGGTGAAGATACCCGTCACCTCAATATACTTAGGGTTCATCAAATGAATGAGGTCTTTCATTATGATGTTCACGCAATCCTCGTGGAAAGCACCATGATTGCGGAAGCTGAACAAGTAGAGTTTCAAACTCTTGCTCTCTACCATCTTGACATCGGGGATATAGCAAATACGGATTTCCGCAAAGTCCGGTTGCCCCGTGATGGGACAGAGGCTGGTGAATTCGGGGCAGTTGAAACGCACCCAGTAGTCATTGCCGGGATGCTTGTTATCAAATGCCTCCAATACTTCGGGGGCATAGTCCTGACGGTATTCTGTCTTTCTCCCCAAAAGGGAAAGTTGGTCTTTCAATTCTGTCATAGCCATATATTTTTAGTGATACAAGTGTGCCTCATTTAGTAGAAGCCAAAAACTTTTCCAATCCTTCTCTGCGCAACGTGCATGCCGGGCAGTGTCCACAACCATCTCCCGGGATACCGTTATAACAAGTCAGCGTTTCGTGACGTATAAGTTCGAGCACTCCAAGCTCGTCTGCCAGCGCCCAGGTCTCCGCTTTGTCAATCCACATCAGTGGTGTGTGCAGTACGAATTGCTCGTCCATAGCCAGGTTCAGCGTCACGTTAAGCGACTTGATGAAAGCATCCCGGCAATCGGGATAACCGCTGAAATCGGTCTGCGACACCCCCGTCACAATATGATTAATCCCCCGCTCGCGGGCGTAGACGGCGGCTATACTCAGGAAAAACAGATTGCGTCCCGGCACAAAAGTATTCGGAAAGCTGTCTGCCGGCTTCTCCTGGTCCATCTCCATGCCGGCATCTGTCAATGAGTTATGTCCCAGCCGGCCGATAAAGGAAACATCCATTACTTCGAACTCCACACCTGCCTTACGGGCAATGGCCCTCGCCAAGTCCACTTCCTTCTGATGTTTCTGTCCATACAGAAAACTCAGCGCATACACTTTCTTAAATTCACGTTTTGCCCAAAAGAGGCAAGTGGTCGAGTCCTGCCCGCCACTGAATACCACCAAAGCAGTGTCCCTATTCATCTTGTTAAAAGCCTCTCCCCTTGCCCTCCCCCGTAGGGAGGGAAACAGAGAGGGCATTGCTAATTATTTGTTTGACATAATAACTGATTTCCCCTCACTACGGGTAAGGGGCTTTAAATATCGCCTATTTTCCATACTTTATAGGAGATGCCTTCATCATAGACATCACTACCGTCTATCCGCTTAATAGCTTTTACCACACGGATAGTCACAGGCAGTATCAATACCTCGTACATGGACTTCAGCAGAATCTGGATACACATCATCACCAGCAACTCCCGCCATGCAATGATTCCTCCGAACGCCACCGGAAAGAAAATCAACGAGTCTGCCGTCTCACCAACCACCGTCGACCAAATGGCACGTGCGGAGAAATTACGCCCGTTGCTTGCCAGTTTCATGCGGCTCATTACGTAGGCATTCAGAAAAGAGCCCACCAAGAATGCCGTCAGACTGGCTATGACAATACGGGGCGCCATTCCAAAAACAAAATTGAAATGCGCGGCACCATCCCAGAAAGGGGCGGCAGGCAACGCCACGGCTATCAGTCCCAGCATTACCACAAAAAAGTTCATGGCAAAACCGCTCCAGATAATCAGGCGGGCTTTACGAAAGCCCCAAACCTCGGCAATGCAATCGTTGATAATATAAGAAATCGGGAAGACCAGCAATCCGGCTGTTACGGTAATACCAAAAACCTGGATAACTTTAGTCTCAAGAAGATTGGCTGCAATCAGGCATACATTGAACAGAATGCCCAGCAACATAAAAGGTACAGATACTTTTTGTTTCATACTCCTGTTTTTTACGTGGTGTTCTAGAATACACGACCGCTATTCACGGCATCATACATTTTAAATCCGGTTGCAAAGGTACAACAAGTTTTGCAAATGAACAAACAACATATATTTTAACTAAATCCCAAGCAAGACAAAGCTCCTTTTTTTTATTCGAAGTAATTACAGACAGTGCATATTTAGTTAACGAGACTTAAATAAGATTTCCCAAACCAAGAATATTATTTACAATAGTTTTAAAAAACATAAACCAATAGCATAAAAATCAATATATTAACTGATTTTAGCACAAAATCAAAAACATGCAACCAAGTTTGCTCTCAAACAAGATTTCATTCACGCAAATTTCTTAAGCAAATAAAATAATGGACAACATATTTTAATACATACGATTCTATATTTTAAATAATGAAAATTAGGATTATATTTGATAACAACAATCCGGAAGCTCTGGAAAGCACATTGATATTAACCAAGAATATACCATATTATATATAGTAACCTTAGAAAAACAATGAATGCCTATGATTTACCCGAAAGCCCCAAGACACTATTAGTGTCATCTTCTATTCAACCTATTTATTTTGAGATCCATTAGCTTAAACAAAAAACATCTATTATGAATGAAAATCGTAAACGAGGAACATCGAACAACAAAATCCTCACAGCAATTGCCATCGCCTCCCTATTTATAGGAAGCAGCAAAATCATGGCAATAGAGACCTACTCGGAAAATTCATTCGGAGTGACAGAACAGATGCAGGCACAAACAGCCCGCGGTATTGTTGTCGACCAGAATGGAGAGCCTATCATCGGAGCAAGTATCTTGGAAAAAGGTACTACCAATGGAGTTACCACCGACTTATACGGTAAATTCTCGCTAAACGTAAAAAGAGGTGCCACCCTGGTCATTTCCTACATCGGTTATAAGACGCAGGAAGCCAAAGCAGATGCCAACATGAAAATCACCCTTACAGAAGATTCCGAACTACTGGATGAAGTAGTTGTTGTCGGTTACGGTGTACAGAAAAAGAAACTTGTCACCGGCGCCACTGTACAAGTGAAAGGAGAAGACATAGCCAAGCTGAACACTGTGGATGCCCTGGGCGCTTTGCAGAGCCAGTCACCGGGTGTCAACATCACGCAAAACAACGGCTTCCTGGGTTCGGGCTTTAAGGTGAATATCCGCGGTATCGGTACTACCGGAACCTTCTCCCCGCTTTATGTGGTAGATGGAGTTGCCAACGGTAGCATCGACGGGCTGAACCCGAGTGACATTGAATCTTTGGACGTCTTGAAGGATGCCGCTTCCGCCGCCATCTATGGTGCGCGTGCTGCCAACGGCGTTATCCTGATTACCACCAAACGAGGTAAAACCGGCGTTGCCGAAGTCAGTTACGACGGCTATGTCGGCGTGCAGAACCTCTACAAAATCCCTACTATCCTCAATGCCCAAGAGTACATGATGATGCAGGATGAAGGCCGTGTAATGGACGGATTGAGTCCGTACAACTGGGCGACCTATATTCCGGAAAGGGATTTGCAGGCCATACAGAACGGAACATGGAAAGGGACAAACTGGCTGAAGGAAGTGCTGAATGAAGATGCATTGGTACAGAACCACGCAGTCAACATCACCGGAGGAACAGACCGTTCCAGATATGCCATAGGTATTTCATACACCAACCAAGAAGCCACCATGGGAGTTCCCGGCGAATTTCCTGAAATGAACCGCTACAACTTCCGCGTCAACTCGGACCACGTAGTTATGAAAAAAGGCAATCTTGACTTCCTGAAAGTGGGCGAAACCATCAACTACAAATATTCGCAAACACAAGGTTCATTCGGAACCGGCGGCATTTATTGGAACGGAGTGCACAATATGCTCATCATGAGCCCGTTGATGCACCCTTACAATTCAGACGGAGACTACTACCTCTACGCAGACCAGGAAAAGGACAACTACAAATGGGATATCTCCAACGGAGCCAATAAAAACCCGATAGCTTATCTGGACTACTATATGAACCAGAACCTAAGCAAGTCCCATTACATGCAGAGCAGCTTCTATGCAGAACTGCAACCCATCAAGAACCTGCGTATCAAGAGCCAGTTCGGTTACATCATGGGAGCCTCCAGTTATCGTTCCTATTTGCCGAGATTCGATTATCTGAGTGCGTCACTCAACAACGCAGAAGACAAGGTTACCCAATCCATGTCTATGTATAACCGTTGGTCATGGGACAATACAGCCAACTACATCTTCAATATCGATGACCATAACATCGACGTCCTGGTAGGTCAGAGTATTGAAAAATGGGGTATGGGAGAAGAAATGAGCGGTTCAGCCATAGGCTCAAACTTCTATGACTTCAAGCACGCTTATTTGTCCAATGTTCCATTGACCGCCAACAGTGTGTCCTCCTTGACTGGCAAGCCTAACGGGGAAGGTTCCATCGCCTCCTTCTTCGGACGTGTCAACTACAACTATCAGGAGAAATACATGGCTTCTGTCATCATGCGTGCGGACGGTTCCTCCACTTTTGCCCGCGGACACCGCTGGGGATACTTCCCTTCAGTATCCGCAGGATGGGTTATCAGCAACGAGTCCTTCATGTCAGGAATCAAATGGCTGGACTTCTTAAAGCTACGCGCTTCCTGGGGGCAAAACGGTAACTGTAATGTATCTACTTTCCAATATCTTTCACTGATAACTTCCAACAACGGATATGGCGGTTATACGTTCGGCGACTCCATGGACCTCATCAGTACCGGTTCATACGCCTACCGACTGACCAACCCGGACCTTACCTGGGAAACACAGGAGCAATTGAATTTCGGTATCGATGCACGCTTCTTGAACAACCGCCTGGGCTTTGAATTCGACTGGTATAACAAAAATACCAGAGACTGGCTGGTTACGGCTCCGGTACTCTCTTCCTTCGGTGCCAATGCAGTGTCCGTCAATGGCGGTAATGTAAAAAACACGGGTATTGAAGTAGGACTCCACTGGAACGACAACATCGGAAAGGATTTCCAATATGGAGCCAACCTGACCCTTGCTCACAACAAGAATGAAGTGACCAAGATTGCCAACAAAGACGGAATCATCCACGGTAGCGGCAGCGTTCTGTGGGAAGGAGCCGAAGAGTGCTTCCGTGCTGAAGTAGGCAAACCCATCGGCTACTTCTACGGCTACAAGAGTAACGGCATATTCCAGAACCAGGAACAGATAGACAACTACAAAGGTCCGAAACTGAACGGCGACAAGACACAGCCGGGTGACGTAATCTGGGCAGACACCGACAATAGCGGTACGCTCGATGCCAATGACCGTACTATGATAGGTAACCCGAATCCCGACCTGACAATGGGACTTTCCCTGAATGCCAGCTGGAAGGCCATTGACTTCTCAATCACTACTTACGGCGCATTCGGCCAGCAGATTCTGAAGTGTTATCGTGACTTCTCCTCCTCACCCTTGAATAACTATACAGCAGAGATATTCCAACGCTGGCACGGCGAAGGTACGTCCAACAAGTTCCCGAGACTGTCCAGCGCTTCCAGCTCCAACTGGAACAGAGTATCAGACATTTACATCGAAGATGGAGACTATCTCAAGATAAAGAACATCACTGTGGGATTCGACTTCAAGAAAGCATTCAAGAAGTTACCGGTACAACAGCTGCGCCTGTATCTGACCGCACAGAACCTCTTTACCTTCACCGGCTATTCCGGTATGGACCCGGAAATCGGTTACGGTGGCGACGATTATGGTTGGGCATCAGGCATCGACCTGGGCTACTACCCCAGTGCACGTACCTATATGATAGGCTTAAATGTAAAATTCTAATTAACCGAAGAAATTATGAAAAAGATATTATTCATAGCATCAACAATACTGATTCTTCTTTCAGGATGCGAAAACTTCCTCGATTCGGAACTTTTGACCGAAAAGACAACCGCCAACTTCCCGGAGACAGAAAAGGATGCCCAAGAGATGGTGACGGCCATATACGCCCATCTGTTGTTTGAAAGTCCTGAAACCTCTTCCCAGTATTACATTGCCCAGTTGGCAGGTGACGACTGTCTGGGAGGCAACCTCTCCTACTCCAACAACTGTGCCACCAACTTCCTTATGTACAGTGGCAATCTGAATACATTTGCCGGCATCTGGGACCGTTGCTACACCCTTATCAACCGTGCCAACAATGCCATCAACACAATGGAGAATGTGAAATCATGGTCCAGCGAGAGCGAACGTAACCGACTTTTCGGTGAGTCCTACTTCCTGCGTGCCATGGCTTATTATGAGCTGGCACAAGTTTTTGGCGGAGTTCCTTTACGCACCACACTGGAAAGTACCAACCTGCCGCGTGCATCCGTAGACGAAATCTACGCCCAGATTGCAGCCGACTTGAAAAACGCCATTGAAATGATGCCGGCAAAGATTTATCCGAAAGGCTCAGACATGACCGGACACGCTACAAAATATGCTGCCGAAGCCATGATGGCACGTGTATTCCTTTTCTATACCGGACGCTACGAAAAAAACGAGCTCCCCAACGGAACTACCAAAGAGGAAGTCATCTCTTGGATAGATGACTGTGTAAACAACTCCGGTCATAAACTGGTGTCCGACCAACGCAACATCTGGGCCTACACCAACGATGCTACCGAAGACAATACCGAAGGGTTCCGTTACCAATACGTTATCAACCATAACCTGAAATGGGAAGGAAACAGTTCCGACGAAACTTTATTCGCCAACAAGCATAACCTGAAATCCGACTGGACCTATACCTGGTTCTCCAACACATGCGCGCAATTCTATTCACCGTCTGCCGACAACTATTCCAACAAAGACAGTTATCCCTTCGGCACCGGTTGGGGAGCTGGCCCTGTATCTCCGGCTATGGTCAACGAATGGAAAGACTGGGCCGCCAAGCAGACCTATACGGACGGTTACAAAGAGGATCCCCGTCTGACCGGTTCCATATGGTCGTACAAAGCACTTGATCCGAATGTTGCCGGCAATGTACTGATGGACTGCACCATGGACGAGGGTGAACCGGAATATACCGTATCCTATCGTTACTATGAACAAACCGGCTATTTCCAGAAAAAATACATCAATATCAATTCCTACAATGAAGGCAAAATCGAACCTTTCGGCAAGCAGATGTTCCCCGGAATATCTTCGCAGACATCCCAACAGCTACTCCAAATTGCCGACTTGATTCATATCCGTTTTGCCGACGTTCTGCTCATGCAGTCCGAGCTGAAACAAGACGCTACGGGTCTGAACAAGGTACGTGCCCGCTCCCACTTGGCTCCGGTGGCCTACTCCCTGGAAGCCATCAAGCAGGAACGCCGCTGGGAACTTGCATTCGAGTCCATCCGCTGGTGGGATATCCTTCGCTGGTCGGGTCCTTCGCTTGAGGAAGCCGGTGACATACTCAACAAACAGACCGGGTTCAATATAATAAATGCCGCTACGGTGGTACCGATGGTAAAATTCGACTATAAGAAACGCCTACAAGCAACCCAAGGCTACTGGCCCATTCCGCAAGACGAAATCGACATCTCCAATGGAGTCCTTGAGCAGAATCCAGGCTGGGATGCATCTGCCCAGTTCTCGGATTGGAACAATATGTAAGAGTATTAACCTATAAATAAAGACAATATGAAAGTAACAAAAATATTGATAGCAATGCTTGCTTCAGCCTTCATCGTTACTGCATGCGATCCTATCGAAGACGAAGACTTGCGAGACAAATATGTGACTGATGCCGGTACACCCATAACCAAGGAGGCATTACAAGCCGCCATATCCATTACCCAACCCTTCCCCAACCAAGACGGAGTAGTGGAAGGCGACCAGTATATCGCCCTGAAAAACTCCCGCCCGGACATTGGCGGTTCATGGCACATAGAATGGGGGGGCGAAGGAAGTAAACAAAGTAAGACTCTGGTCACGGACAACGCTACGGTCATCATGGAGTCCAATGCGGACTATTCCATCTACTATATGGGCATTTCCGCCAATCAGATTATCAAGACAGATCCGGTTGTAGTGACTGTGACCAATGTATTCGACGATTGGTCCACTTACTTCACCGGTGCAACCGACAAGAGTGACAAATCTGCCAAGAAGACCTGGAAATTCCGTGAAGTCAGCTGGGGTTCCGTCTGCAATATGGGGGCTCATGGAGGCTGGAAATATACCAGTGCAGGCTATACTCCCGAATCAAATTTTGCCTGGTGGGCCAATGTCACTGCCGCCGAAGCGGGAGACCAGTCCATGGTATTCGAATTCGACGGAAACAAGATGAAAACCTATGATGCCAGCGGAAACCTGAAGGCAGAAGGTACTTTCTCCTTCACACACGAAAAACCGGAAGACGGAGTACTGGGTGAACTGATAACAAGTATCCCCACCATCGGAGGAAATTATGACGACAACGGACAAAGCGTAGGCAGCAACAAATTCTGGCTGCTGACACTGGATGAGAACTATATCACAATCTATCATCCCGGCAAGTATAGCGGTGGTGTGGATTGGGACGACAGCGGCTGGTATGCTTATTTCAAGACTGAAGCAGAAACCGATTCTGAATAATATGCACTCTCTATGAAAAGGAAACTGCTATTTATAATAGCTACTGTCTTTCTAGTAGCTGCATGTCACAATGACGACTACATGCCCGGACTGCCAGCTCCGGGAAATGAAGACAACGAGACCGAAATGGCCGAGCAGGTTGCAGGCCGGGTTGCATTGGGCTACGTCACTTATTATGGCACATCCATACCCGATGCCAAATACCTGACCCACATAAACTACGCTTTTGCAGAATTATATGTTAAAAACGGAATTTATGAAAAGTTTGGCCTGCAAGGTGATAAATCCCGTTTTGATAAGGTAAAGAAAATAAAGAGCCAGTATCCACATGTGAAGATATTACTCTCTTTTACCAATAGCGTTTCCAATACTGACAATTCCCAGGACGGAGGTTTCTCCGCCCTGGCGAAGAGTCCGGAAATGCGCAAGCAATTCGCACAAGACTGCAAAGCCTTTGTTTCGAGTGAGGGCATAGACGGTATTGACATTGACTGGGAATTTCCCGGTATGACTTTCAGCAGCAATGCCTATGACGAGTTGGTAGATGTGGAAAACTTCACCCTATTGATGAAAGACCTGCGTGCAGCGTTGGGGCAGTCCACCCTATTGACCTATGCAGGTTATTGCATGGACAAGCGTCCCCAAGGCGAAGGCTATAAATATATTGATGTAAAGGCCGTAGACCCGTATGTAGATTTCGTCAATATCATGGCCTATGATCTGGTTGATGCCCCCCAGCATCAATCAGCATTGAACAAGCCAAGTAATTACTGGGACTGCCAGCGTTCCGTAGACGAATACCTGAATGCAGGGGTATCTGCCGACAAATTAGTGTTGGGAATTCCGTTCTACGGAAGAGCCGATTTCAATGCCGGCGGCAGCATCAATTATCGGGATATTCTCAACCTGAGTAAGGATGACGGCTATGTCATCGAAAATTGGGATACAGAAGGCAATGTCCCCTATGTCACCAAAAACGGCAGTTTCTACTGTGGTTACGACAATCCCCGCAGTATTGCCGCAAAAGGTGAATGGATATTAAAAAATGGCATGAAAGGCATGATGTTCTGGGATTATGAAGGCGATGACACCATGGGAACCCTACGCAAAGCGCTGTGGAATGCCGTCATGAAAAAATAAGTAACTTAACACACATTCTCAGGAGGTTATTCCGGAAATTAGGGTAAGGGTAATTTTGCATACGATCTTCATTCAAGGCAAGAATACTGACGGAATAACCTCCTTTCCTCCTCCAAGACTACAAAACCTTTTTTCATTTAAGTTGTTGAAAGCACATTCATCAAAACCTAACTTAAATGAAAACAATCTTAAAAGCAATGTTTCTGTTGTGCGTAGCCGGACTTCCCTTGTCCACTATCCATGCACAAAAAAAAGAGATTATCGATGACGAAGCCCCCAACGGCATTGTCATAGTTACTATCGACAAAGCGGGCGACGAGATTATCCGCATCATGAATGAGTCACAATTGCCTTACATCCATGACCCGAAAGCTCCCCGCTTCTTATTGATGGACAAACAAGGCAAATTCGCCCTGGGTATCGGAGGGTATGTCCGTGCCACCGGCGAGTATGATTTTGGAGGTATTGTGGATGATATTGACTTTGTTCCTGCCAACATTCCAAGCAGTAGTAAAATCAAAAATCAATTTCAAATGGATGCCAGTACGGCCACTATCTTTCTGAAATTAGTCGGACACACCCGGCTATTGGGTGACTTCACAGTCTATACAGCCGGAAATTTCCGAGGAGGAGACAAAACATTCCAGCTACGGAATGCTTATATGTCATTCCGAAATATAACGGTGGGATATACTTACGGCGGTTTCATGGACTTAGGCGCCCTCCCCTCCACCATTGACTTCCAGGGGCCCAACGGTGCCACGTTCTACCGCGCTACACAATTGTCATATACTTATAAAGGGCTGAAAGACTTTCGTTTCCAAGCTTCCATCGAGGCGCCTGCCGTTGACGGCACAACAAGCAGCCAATTCGAAATTGCCCAGCAACGCATGCCGGACTTCACAGCTTCGGCACAATACAGTTGGAACAGCAGCAGTCATCTGCGTATAGGAGGTATCATCCGCAGCATGACATATACCAGCACGAAAAGGGACAAGGCTTCCAGCGTCACCGGATACGGTGTACAAGCCTCAACGACCTTCAACCTCGGTAAAAAATGGCAGGCATTCGGACAAGTCAACTATGGTAAAGGTATCGGGCAATACCTGAATGACATCAGTAATCTGAACGTCGATATTGTCCCCAATCCCGAAAAGGAAGGCAAAATGCAGGCATTGCCCATGCTGGGCTGGTATGCAGGTCTACAATATAACATTTCTCCAAAGATATTCCTTTCAAGCACTTACAGCATGTCCCGCCTTTACTCTGAAGACGGTTATCCCAACGACCTGCCAAGTACCTACCGCTACGGACAGTATTTCGTAGCCAACGTATTCTGGAACGTAACCCCGAACATGCAGGTAGGCGCTGAATATCTGCGTGGCTGGCGCACCAACTTCGACAATTCCACCAACCATGCCAACCGTATGAACCTGCTTGTACAGTATTCTTTCTAATCCAATATAAAATAAGAAAGAAGCCGCCTCAAATCGATATTTGAGACGGCTTCTTAATATATAAAGGTAGGATTGTGAAATCAGAACTTATAGTCAACACCAAGACCAAACACTTTATTAGTACGGCTATAAACATTCTTGGTGGTTTCACTTATCTTCTTTGTATAATCATCATAGTTTGTCCAAAAATAGGCTATATTCATAGTCAAATGCTTTGTCATTTTGATGGCAGCACCAAACCCCAGTGAATAAGAGTCACATGAAAAACTTATATCACTCTGAAAATCATCAGCCAAGCCATAATCTGTACGCTGATAACCACCACTGATGGTCAGCTGTTTAGCTATATCCCATTCTGCACCAATCAAAATTTCATGTGTGCCATGCTTCAACGCTTTCTGCTTATCATTGGCCATCCCTGCCGCTTTATCAAAAAAATGGTGATATTCCAGCGTTGCACGAAGCGTAGGAAGGAATTCATAACCAACAGCTGCAGTCAATAATGCAGGGATATCACTCGGAGTATTCACACCATCCTTATAGTCAGCCAAAGGATTCCCTTCATCTCCCATAGCAGTTCCCATTGCACGCACTTCAGCTTTTTTGGTTTTATTTTCGAGATTAAGACTTGTCATAAACTCGTACTTCAACCCAATATTCCATTTGCCCAACTTCACATCAGCTCCCAAGATAGGGGTCAATCCCCAGCCGGTCTGGTCGCAGTCTAAATCGATACCAACCAATTCCATGCCACCATAAGTAGGAATATTACTGTGTGCTGTTGCAGTCAGAAATCCTTCATACCCACCGGTAAAATAATTCATACGTCCACCGGCAAACACACCTAACCAATCATTAACTTGATACGACAACCCCAATTGCACACCATAAATAAACTGGCTTCCATCCATTGCACTATTGATAGAATACATATTGGGAGTGATTTGACCACCCGAAATAGTATGGACTTGTCCCATCACCATTGAATCGAACATACCCAAACCATCATCAAACGATGCCTTACCGCCACCACCTACAACAGCAAAGCTACCGGAAATAGTCCAGTCTCCTTTTTTATATGCACCTTGAAAACTAGGAATGAAAGGAGCAGAAGCTTTTCCTTTATAATAACGTGTATTCCCATCTTCAATAAACAAGGGAAATGTCGCCTTTATGTTACGGGTCTGATAAGCACTTTGTCCATTCAAAGACAAATAGAGACCATCTTCCGGCAAGAAGGCCAAACCGGCCGGATTAGAATAGACACCGTCAATATCAATGGAAGCACCACGCGCTAACATTCTAAGAAAAGATACATGCTGATTTGTATTTGTTAGGATACCACCCGCAAAAGTTGGAATTGAAACGATTAACATCGCAATGCCAATCAACGAAAATTTTCTCATCTAAATCTTTTTTAATTGTTTTCGGGCGCAAAGGTACAATAATATTGCACATGAAAAAGAATTTTGTGCATAAAGTTATCCTAATATAGAACTTTAATTGAAATACCAAATAGTTTCTGATGAAACAAATAGAAATAATTATCATTTTATGAATCCTTCCGGCCACTGAACCATATCAACTTTCCACTTGTTATCTCCCTATAATTATGTAACATTTTAAAAAACAACAAATCCCATGGCATACACTATCGCATTTTTTGGCAGCAAACCTTATGATGAAGCGTCTTTCAACGAAAAAAACAAGGAATATGGTTTTGAGCTCCGCTACTATAAAGGGCATCTTAACAAGCACAACGTTATTTTAACCCAAGGAGTAGACGCAGTCTGTATTTTCGTGAACGACACGGCCGATACCGAAGTTATCCGTCTGATGGCAGACAACGGCGTGAAATTATTGGCGTTGCGCTGCGCCGGCTACAACAATGTAGATTTAAAGGCAGCTGCCGACCGTGGCATTACCGTAGTGCGTGTCCCTGCTTACTCCCCTTATGCCGTAGCAGAATATACCGTTGCCCTGATGTTATCCCTCAACCGTAAAATTCCACGTGCTACCTGGCGGACACGAGACGGAAACTTCTCGCTGCACGGACTTCTGGGCTTCGACATGTACGGAAAAACTGCAGGCATCATCGGCACGGGAAAAATAGCCAAGAAACTGATATGTATCCTGCGTGGATTCGGCATGAATATTCTTGCCTACGACCTCTATCCCGACTATAATTTCGCCCGTGAACATCAAGTGGTATATACCAGCCTGGATGAGCTATATCACAATTCGGATATCATCTCCCTGCACTGCCCGCTGACTGAACAGACCAAATATCTCATCAACGACTATTCCATCAGTAAAATGAAGGACGGAGTAATGATTATCAATACCGGACGTGGACAACTCATCCATACCAACGCCCTGATTGAAGGACTAAAAAACAAGAAAATCGGCTCTGCCGGCCTGGATGTGTACGAAGAGGAAAGCGAATACTTCTATGAAGACCAATCGGACAAAATCATTGATGACGATACCCTGGCGCGGCTACTGTCCTTCAATAATGTCATCGTCACTTCGCACCAGGCCTTTTTCACACGCGAGGCACTGGCAAACATTGCTTCGACAACCTTGCAGAACATCAAAGATTTTATGAACCATAAGCCACTGGAGAACGAGGTCAAGGCATAGTCCCCACTCATTTATAAATTCTTAGACATCGGTTTTTAAACTTTATAGCTTTCCAAAGCGTTACTAGTACATAAACCATTTTAAGAAAAGGAATAAATTATGAAAAAAGTTATAGACAAATCAGACAGCAGAGGTCATTCCCTATATGATTGGCTTGACAGCCACCACACCTTCAGTTTCGACGAGTATTACAATCCCCGCCGGATGAATTTCGGCGCCTTGCGTGTACTGAACGACGACCGTGTGGCTCCGGGAAAGGGCTTCGGCACACATCCTCATAAAAATATGGAAATCATCTCCATTCCCCTGAAAGGGAAACTGAAACATGGGGACAATCATCAGAACAGCCGCGTCATCACTCCGGGAGATATACAAACCATGAGCGCCGGCACCGGCATCTACCACAGCGAAATGAACGGCAGTGACACTGAAGCGGTAGAATTCCTGCAAATCTGGGTGATGCCCGAAAAGCTGAACACACCACCCGCATACCAGGACTTCGACGTACGTCCACTCCTGCGCAAAAATGAAATGGCACTAATAGTATCCCCTGACGGCGATGCTCCTGCCAGACTGCTACAACAGACCTGGTTTTCTATCGGTGAAATAGAAGCCGGAAAGAAGATTGACTACCACATGCACCAATCGCATTCCGGTGCATACATCTTCGTAATGGAAGGTGAAGTCAAAGTGGACGGCACAATACTCTCACGTCGTGACGGAATGGGAGTATACGAAACCGGCAGTTTTGAGCTGGAAACATTGAAAGACTCTCACATTCTCTTCATAGAAGTACCGATGTAGCGTGCTTTTGCATAAAATAACAGCTTAAACCGGAAGTTTGTGTAGCGTTTTTTGTAATATTGCGCTATAATTCAATCCGTAAATGAAACTTGATTACATCTACCATAGCGGCTTCGCGATTGAAGCGGACGGAGTGACGGTCATTATCGATTACTATAAAGATTCCTCGGAAGAGGTTTTCAATAAAGGTATCGTGCACGACTATCTCTTGGAAAAGCCGGGCGTACTCTACGTACTATGCTCGCATTTCCATCCCGACCACTTCAATCGCGAAGTTCTTTCATGGAAAAAACTGCGGCCCGACATCCGCTACATATTCTCCAAAGACATCCTGAAGCACCGCCGCGCCTCAGCGGAAGATGCCACCTACATCAATAAGGGCGACACCTACGAAGACGAACATATCCGTATCCAGGCCTTCGGTTCTACCGATGTGGGTATCTCCTTCCTGATAGACCTGCAGGGCAGACGGCTGTTCCATGCCGGTGACCTGAACAACTGGCACTGGAGCGAGGAATCCACTCCGCAGGAAATACGCAAGGCCGAAGGTGACTTTCTGGCCGAAGTGAGAGAGCTGCAGCAAACTGCACCTGCCGTAGATGTAGCCATGTTTCCGGTGGACAGCCGTATCGGAAAAGATTATATGCGTGGAGCAGAACAATTCGTGGAACGAATAAAAATCACTATATTTGTACCGATGCACTTCAGCGAAGATTATCAGGGAGGCAACGCATTCCGGCAGTTTGCCGAGAGCAAGGGATGCCGCTTTCTGAGCATTGCACACCGTGGTGAAAGTTTCGAACTCCCCAACTTGTAGCCCATAATTCGTAAATTAATAATTAAAACACATACTATTATGAAAAATTTGACACAACTTCTTTTTACACTGTTTTGCCTTTGTCTGCCGGCCATGCTGCAGGCGCAGGATAGGGACGACAGTAAATATCTGGCCGGTGCTGTTCCCGAGGTGGACGGCAAAGTGGTATTCACCAAAGAATTCAGCATCCCCGGCATGTCTCAGGATGAAATCTACGAACGTCTGCTCGGCTGGATGGATGCCCGTCTGAAAGAGAATGAAAATACCAGCCGTGTAGTATTCTCAGACAAAGAGAAAGGACAAATTGTAGGTATCGGGGATGAATGGATTGTATTCAGTTCTACGGCTCTGTCATTAGACCGTACCAAAATCCTTTACCAGCTGACTGTGACCTGCCAACCCGAAAAGAGCGTGCTCGAAGTAGAAAAGATACGGTTTAACTACCGCGAAGGAAAAGAAAAATATACCGCCGAGGAGTGGATTGTAGACAAGTATGCCTTGAACAAGGCGAAGACCAAACTGGTACGCGGACTTGCCAAGTGGCGCAGAAAAACCGTAGACTTCGTTGATGACCTTTGCCTGGGAGCAGCAGAAGCATTGAGCGCCACCACTGCCAAAGCTCTGGTAGAAGAAAAGAAGGAAGAAAAGAAAGAGGTGAAGGCTGTCGTCAATTCCGGTCCGACGGTAATCACCCCGAAGAAACAAGTTACCGTGGAACCTGCCCAGGCTGCTGAAAAGGCATCCGAAGGCATCGTGAAAGATGCCCAAGTCATCGAAGTGCCCCAAGTCAAGAAACCTGCCGCACTGGTTCCTGCCCAAAAGAGCCAGCAGCAAGAATACAAAACCATAGCCCCCGAGCAATTGTCAGCCGATGCCATCCAGACCGGAGCAGGCAAATTGGTTATCGTCATCGGCCAAGAGCCTTTCAACATGACCATGATGACAGCAAACTCCGGAGGTTCTTTGGGCAAAGTCAACGGCAAACCAGTTGTATTCAGCATACTGTCGCCCGACCAGCCGTATGAACAAATGGAAAAAGCAGAAAGCTATACCATCCGTTTCTATCCTACGGGACAGACAGAGCCTACGGTCATTCTGGAATGTAAGAAGCTGCCTTCACCGGCAACGATGGAAGGTATGCCACGCACGTATGTAGGCGAAATTCTGAAAGCAATGGTCAAATGACCGCACACGCAGACTGTAAATTGTAAATAATCAAATCAGAAATAAACAAATGGAAATAAAAAGTAAATTCGACCATTTTAATATCAATGTCACCAACTTGGAACGTAGCATCGCATTCTACGAAAAGGCACTGGGGCTGAAAGAACATCATAGGAAAGAGTCGTCCGACGGCTCTTTCACTCTGGTCTATCTGACCGACAGCAGTACCGGCTTCCTGCTGGAACTGACCTGCTTGAAGGAGCATCCACAAGCCTACGAATTAGGGGAGAACGAGAGTCACCTCTGCTTCCGCGTATCCGGTGATTACGACGCCATACGCCAATACCATAAGGAAAACGGATGGGTATGTTTCGAAAACACAGCAATGGGACTGTACTTTATCAATGACCCGGATGACTATTGGATTGAGGTACTGCCGGAGAAATGATATTTTACATCACTAAAACAACGAAATATATGAGTATAGAAGAAGCGATGATGGGTGGTATTGTCTTCAAAGGCAAAAAGGACAAACCTAAAGAAGAAAACAAGATAAAGACCAAAGCCAAGAAGAAAACCTACATTACCGGGCAACACGGTTCCGCCTCAGCCAAAATGAAAGCAGAAATCCGCCGCAAACGCGCTAACAGACATAAGAAATGATAAATACAGCCTTATTGCCTGCCGACAAGGACCCGATGGGCGCAGCCATAGCCGATTACTTTAAACGGCATAAAGCCGACCGCCTACGCGTGTTCTCTTCACAATTCGATGAGGACGAAATTCCCGTCGAAGAGCTATTCCGCACAGAAAAGCAAATGCCCTTGCTGGAGCGTACTGCTCTGCAAATGGCGACCGGAAAGATTCTGGATGTGGGTGCCGGTAGCGGTTGCCATAGCCTTACCCTGCAAGAAGCCGGAAAAGAGGTCCATGCCATCGACATTTCCCCGCTTTCCGTGGAAGTGATGAAGCAGCGAGGTGTGCGTAGCGTATCACAAACCAATCTGTTCAATGAACAGTTTGCCGATGAATACGACACTATCCTGATGCTGATGAACGGTTCCGGCATTATCGGAAAGTTGGAGAATCTGCCTGATTTTTTCCGGAAGATGAAGCTACTGCTCCGGCCTGGAGGCTGTGTTTTAATGGATTCCAGCAACCTGAGCTATCTGTTCGAAGAGGAAGATGGCAGTATTGTTATCAACCTTGCCGGTGATTACTACGGAGAGGTAGACTTCCAGATGCAATACAAGAATGTCAAAGGCGACTCCTTTGACTGGCTCTATATCGACTTTCAGACCCTGAGCATCTATGCTGCCGAAAATGGCTTCAAAGCAGAGCTGGTGAAAGAGGGTACACATTATGACTATCTTGCCAAACTATCCCGACAAGCATAAAAGTGAAGTGCCCCCTAAAAGTTAGACAAAAACTTTTAGGGGGCACTTCCTTTTTTATATCTTGCCTATTCCTACTATTCAGAAAGCATTCCGTCAATCTCCTTCACCAGAGAAGCAAATTCTTCAGGGTTATACAGACGTGTCAGCTTCACAATACGCCCTTCCTTATCAATCAGGACATTGCGTGTGATACCTGCCTTGCGGAGCGCATACTTCGCAAATATATCCGCTCCCGGGTCCAGACCCAAAGGATAGGTCACTCCGGTTGACTTACCAAAAGCAATCACTTTCTCCAACGGCTCGTCACGGTCGATGCCAATCAGCATAAAATCCGGATTCGACTTATGCTTCAGCCATATATCCTTCTCAATGAAAGGCATCTCCTTACGGCATACCCCACACCAGCTCGCGGTAAACTGCAACATGACCACCTTCCCACGAAGTCCCGAAAGGGTAATGCTTTTCCCATCCGTCAGCTTCACTGTAAAATCTGGAGCCATCTCCCCTACCTTAACGATGTAGCCGGTACTGTCCGCCACTACATCCTGCGCCTTGCCTGCCATGCTGCACATAGCAAACAGACAGAAAATCAGAAATCCAACTTTTTTCATTTTATTCAATCTTTAATAAGTAAGCTGTAACTATTCAGCGAATGATATTTTATAGAATGGGCAAACAATTCCCTATAACAAAAAACTCCGAAACACTTTTAAAAAGCAGTTTCGGAGTTTTATTCTTCGAGGTACCTGGCAGATTCGAACTGCCGTACACGGTTTTGCAGACCGCTGACTAAGCCACTCATCCAAGGTACCGGTTCTTACAAGAACTCTTTATTTCTCGTTTGCGGATGCAAAGGTAGCACTTTTTTTGAAACTACCAACTATCCGCAACAACTTTTCTTCTTTTTTTTCGTCACTCCACTGCACTCCGCACGCTTCTTATCATACAAATTCTTTAGTTCACAGCCACTTGCACAACTATCACACGGATTACCATTTTCTTTGACCCGATGAGAAAAAGAATAAATACTCATGCCAATCCGCACAGCGCAGAGCAACAACAATAAGGCTACTACCCACTCCTGCCAACTATTCATCATAAAAACAGACCTCCTATCTGATAAATTGCGAAAGACATCAGCCAGGCCAGCGCAGTAGTATAAAGCCCCGCAAACACGGCCCACTTCCAACTGCCCGACTCCCCTTTAATGGCTGCCAACGTGGCGATGCACGGAAAATAAATCAGCACAAACACCATGTAACCGAAAGCCACCAGGGGCGTTATCGGAATGCGTTCACCCAAGCTTACGGCATCTGCCTCGGCATCGTCGGCATAAAGCACTCCGAGCGTGCTTACCACCAGTTCCTTGGCGCCCACGCCGGAAAGGATGCCGATGCCCAGCTTCCAGTCGAATCCCAACGGTTCAATGACCGGTTCCATGGCTTTACCAATCCGGCCGATGTAGGAATTCTCCTGCTGTTCCGTCACACTTTCATATTCATCGTGGTTGGGATAATATCCCAATGCCCAGATAACGATGGATGCCACCATAATGATGCCTCCCATCTTGCGGAGATACTGCGCCCCCTTCTCCCACGTATGGCGGAAGATGGCCTTGGACGTCGGCATACGATAAGGCGGCAGCTCCATGACAAACGGCGTATCGTCTCCTTTCACCAGAAAGCGGCAGAAAAGACGTGCCATGACCACTGCCAACAGAATGCCGATGGCATAGATTACTAACAGCACAAAGCTCGCATTGTTCGGGAAGAAGGCGCCTACCAGCAATAAATAGATGGGTAGACGAGCGCTGCACGACATCAGCGGATTGATGAGCATCGTCACCAGACGGCTCTTGCGGTTCTCGATGGTACGCGAAGCCATAATGGCGGGCACATTACACCCAAAGCCCATAATCAGCGGAATGAAAGACTTTCCATGCAGCCCCATTTTATGCATAATCTTATCCATAATGAAAGCGGCACGTGCCATATAGCCCGAGTCTTCCATCAAGGAAATAAAGAAATAGAGCAACAGAATATTCGGCAGGAAAACAATGACACCGCCCACACCTCCGATAATACCATCCACTAGAAGGTCCTTCAGCGGTCCTTCGGACATGTTGTTGCATATCAGGTCGCCCAATTCGCCTACCAGCCATTCAATCCCCTGCATAGGATAGTCGCCCAGCACAAAGGTGCCTTCGAACATCAGATAAAGGAAAAGGAAGAAAATGGGATAACCCCATACACGGTGAGTAACGATTGAGTCTATGATTTGAGTAGTGCGCGACGTATCCTGATGATTGTCCACATAGGTCTCGCGCAGGGCACCGGCTATAAAACCATACTTGGCATCGGTGATGGCCTGCTCGCTCTCCTCGTTCACCACCTCGGCAATCCGTGCCTCTTCCCGGTCGCGGACAGCAAGAATCTCCTTTCCATTGGGCAACTCCTCCACAATCTTTTTCAAGTCTTCGTCGTTCTCCAGCAACTTGATGGCAAGGAAACGCGTGGAATATTTGTGACGGATGTTCTCATTGACGCTGATGACGCGCTTCACCTCCTCAATGCTACGTTCCAGCTCGGGACCGTGATTGATGTGGATATGGCGGAAAAAGCCGCGCGGCTGTTCCACCTCTTCTTTATGGCTGCCGAAGTCATGGTCGGGAACATACTCCTGATGCCAGCTGCGAAGGTCACTCAATATCTCGCTGCGCATCCTGCCCTTATGGTCGAGGAAGTCGCCGCCTTCGTAAATATTGATAATCACATGGAACAGCTGTTCAATGCCTTTTCCGCTACGGCTGACCGTAGGCAACATCGGAACTCCGAACAACTGGCTGAGCTTTACATAGTCCAGCGTGTTTCCACTGGCTTCCAGCTCATCGTACATGTTCAGTGCAATCACCATGCGCACGTTCATGTCAATCAGCTGGGTGGTGAGATAGAGATTGCGTTCCAGGTTGGAAGAGTCCACAACATTGATAATGATATCCGGCGTTTCATTGATAATGTGCCGGCGGACATAGATTTCTTCAGGGGAGTAGGCCGAGAGGGAATAGGTTCCGGGAAGGTCGACAATACGGAAGTGGTAGCCTTGGAAATCAAAATACCCCTCCTTGGCATCTACCGTAACGCCACTGTAATTGCCCACATGCTCGTGCGAACCGGAAGCGATGTTGAAAAGAGAAGTTTTACCACAGTTGGGATTTCCCACCAAAGCCACATTTATGGTGCGGCGTTTGCCGAGGGCCAGTTGCTTCAGCTCATCTTCGCCCAGATGCATGTTTTCGCCCAACCCCTCGTGGTAATCGGGCTGCACAGCCTGCTCCTTAGCTTCCTGCTCACTGATAATCTCTATCATCTCAGCCTCCTGCCGACGAAGAGAAATCTCATATCCCATTACTTTGTATTTGATAGGGTCGCGTAGTGGGGCATTCAGCAAGACCTCCACTGTTTTACCTTTAATAAATCCCATTTCCACAATCCGTTTGCGGAAACCACCGTGTCCCAGCACTTTTACGATTACACCTTTTTCACCGGTATTCAATTCGGACAAACGCATAGTCTTTCTGCCTTTCTTTTCTATTTTGGGGGCAAAGATAATACTTATGTCCGCAAGGCACAAATAATTTAGAATGTTTTTAAATAAGAGACACTAAACAATAATGTCCAGAAGGCAGAACACTACTTCCAGAGATACTAAATCGTAACTTCACCACACCTTTGTTCTTTTCTTACCACAGCTGTGGTAAGAAAAGAACAAAGGTGTG